>Ga0115568_10002584_pt1 | contig 12542 bp, 8 predicted proteins | sample COGITO_mtgs_1204_FD_87296 | JGI IMG/M metagenome (GOLD analysis project Ga0115568, IMG submission 87296) | Pelagic marine microbial communities from North Sea - COGITO_mtgs_120426 | ecosystem: Environmental > Aquatic > Marine > Epipelagic | place: Germany:Helgoland, sampling site Kabeltonne...
ACCAGCCACCTTCATGTCGTTACGGCAAGCGTCACAGAAGCAATGGCGATGAGCTTGATAAATATCGAACCAAAATCCATCGGTCTTGTAGCGCTCACATAATTCCGTCACTTGAGCTAAGATATGATCGTGATACCCTGTATTAGGGCATAAGAATTTCCAATGGAACCGTGGGAGTGGGTCGCTCGGAGCGGTGTCTTCAGGCAAACTTCCATTAGTTAAAAAATCTCCCTCGCGATCCCGCACGCACCAATCGGGGTGCGCTTGTGCATCGTTTGCGGACCAGCCAAAAGTGTAATAAATCTGAGTCTTAATCCCTATTTCGCTACAAGCCTCTAATTGCGCTCCGAGTAAATCGAAATTTAGATTCGGATGCATGCGCCCAATGTCTGTTGGGTAGTAGCTCCAGCTGTGATGGCACTTTGCGAACAGATTAATGGAGTCAATATTCCCTATTTTTAAGGCCGTTTGAAAGCCTTCTTTACTAAATGCATCTGCAATGTTCTCGAGATGCTCAGAAGTATGAAAATCTAAGTGTACTTGGCGCTGACCGATTGGAGCTAAGGGCGAAGGAGCCATTGTGAATCAGAATTAAAATAGTAAGCCTTAAGCCTAAGGTTGCGGGACATTTAAGCTCATGCCTTTGGCTAGGATCCGGACTCGTTCTCCGAGCGCTCTATTAGATCAACCAAGACTTGATCATACTTTTCTTTGCTCAGCTTGTAGTAGAGTAACGCAATTAAACAAGTCAGCGAAAACAGTCCTGGGAATATATTATAGAGAACCTTGATGCCACTTAATGCGGATTCTGACAATTCAGTGTTCGCAACAAATCCGGTTGCCCAGAGCACGAGGGAAGCGACCCCTGCACCAAAAGCCATCGCAGACTTCTGCATGAAAGTAAAAAATGTTAAGGGAAGACCTTCAGCTCTTATTCCAGTTTTCCAGTGGCCGTATTCTATGGTATCAGGCACCATCCCCCATTGGCAGATGGAACAAAACATCATCGACGCAGAGCCGACCATCGAAAGTCCAATAAATAAACTATAAACTTCAGTCGTTGGAATCGGGATAAAGTGTCTGCCAACATTAGCAAAGAACACGATTAGGCTGCCTAAAATAAAGATGTTCTTTTTGCCAAACTTCGCAGTCAAAATAGGTGTTAATATTACGCCGATTATATTTGCAGGCAGCATCCACTGAAAGAATACACTCAACAAAGATTCTGCACCAACTACATATTTGAAATAGTACCCAGACACAGCGTTTTGGATAACCCATATCGCGGTATTCAAGAACATCGATAAGGATAGGATCATCAATGCATCATTTTTAAAAATGATATTTTTCATATCCTTTAGGTCATACTTTTTCACGGATTCACTCACTCTTTCCTTTGTAGTGAGAGCGGTATAAAAAAGGATCATTGAAGAGATGACTCCAAAAATTATAGCGGTATAGAACCACCCCTGTGCCTCATCTTTGAAACTCGGGCCTTGCAAGGTAAGTAATTCCTTACCAATAAACTCGAACACTATAGGCTCTCCCATCACAAACGGTCTCACGTATGAGCCTACTATCGTGATGACCACTACCACGGCAAAAAACATTCTCATGGTAGAAATCTTTGCGCGCTCTTGCTGATCTTGGGTCACGAGGGTCCCCATTGCGCTGTAGGAAGTTCCAACTACTGTGAATACCATCCCATGCAAAATATAAGCAAAGTAGCAGTAGACGACTTTCATGGTATCGCTCAGTTCTGGCATACTAAAGCATGCGATAAGAATGAGATTTAGTGGAATCGCACCCCAGTAAATGAATGGCTTATAGGTGCCGATTTTATTCCGCGTTCTATCTGCGAGAACTCCCATCATCGGGTCGTTAACGGCATCCCATAATCTTGAAACTAGCAGAATGCCCCCAACGTGTAATACATTAATGCCGAAAACATCGGTATAAAAGTACATCAGCCAAAAACTTAACAGTTGGAAATTTAGGTTGATACCTAGGTCTCCGAGACTGAAATTAAAAATGTCGCGTTTTTTTAGGGTAGGTAACATAGGTATGATTGGGCAGTAGAACAGGAAAGGCTAGAGGGCGCAGTGCAAAGACAGATTTTCAGCGGGTAGAGGGCTGCGCGTCATTGCATCCGAATCCATCCATAAAATGTTAGTGACGATGCGCGGGTAATAGAGGCTACCAATGGGCTTGCCGGCACCAAACTGATCGGAACAAGCATAAAACTCCGACCCCTTCACCTGCCAAGATACATGCGCCGCATCCGCTCGCTCCTCCCCCTCATATGACATGCCGAGAATTTCGCGGACGACGAACTGGCTGATATTGATTTTGCTCATCCATGAGTTATCCGCACTACTGGAAAGTTTCCATCCACCATCTTCATATAAGCACATCTCAGGATTAAGGATATTCTGTAAATGGCGCTTGAGCATCCGAATATACCCGCCGAATGAACCCTCTTCATCGACTGCGTCCTTTAGCCCCATTTGCCAGGGATAGACAAGTGCTTCCGCGGCAGGGATAATGGCACTTTGATTATTGTTCTCCAGAACTGCCGGAATAAAACCTAGGGACTCATCGTATGCAGCCTCCAGCGACTCGGCGCAACGAACCGCCGCAGCGTGCGCACTGGCCGCAGCTTCGACTTCATCTAATTGCCCTAAAAGTTGTTCCAGTGCCAGATAGGATGCCCAGCATTTACCGGCCAAGTACACATTGCCGCGGGCCTGCCCCAGCGAATGATCAAGTGAATCATACGTGGTTATCTCCCCGCCTCCTTCAGTGCGCGAGCTTTCAAAACTCATCAACCCATCGCGCTTACTCGCATCTGGATGGTCGCGATTCAAGAGGCTTTCCAAGCACTGCAGTAAGAGCTCATGATGCTTACTCAAAAACTCTGCATCCCCAGTCTTGTGCAGATAGACACCCGCGCAAAGAATCCAATTAGTCAGCTGCTCACAGGTCATATAGGAAAAGCACTTTCGATCCAGCCCGGGGCACTCGTAGCATGAATTTCCCGGTCGACTGAAATGGTTTCCGACTCCCATATCATGCGAAAATGAAATCCCCCCCGGATACAATGCCTCGGGGTCTTCCGGCGAGAATACTTGATCCACATAGGAGTACCGATCCACAAACTGTTCTAACACATTGCGAACCGTCCAGGGATTAAACTTCAATTCGAAGAACAGCATATCCACCGTTAGATCCAGGGTGTTAATCATCAGATACTCGCCCTCATTCACGACCCAAAGTGGCTTCCCGTCGTCCAACCACTGCGTCGAGCCATAATAACTGCGCGTAGCGTGCGCGATGAGGAATTGTTGTTCCGCGCTTAAACCACTTGTCGCCAATTCCGCATCACGCGCCGTAGTCTCGGCCAGGTAGCGCTCCTGGTTGAAAAAAGCATATTTAAAGACATCATCGATGTCCTTAAAATACCTCGTATACCAATAGCTGGCGGCATGATTAAAGGTTACTTCACCTGCCAAATAATAAGCCAACACGACCCGAATCGTCTGACTTTCTCCAGGCTCGACATCAAAGGCCAAACCAGAGATCGGCGGCAGTAGAAAATTCCCTCCGTTCGGTCGCATCTCCAAGCCTTTGGGAATATCAAAATGGGTGAATTCATCAACGAAGTCCTCACGGCAAGCAAAACCCATCTGATTGCGCGTCACTGCTCCCTTATAAGGGCCACGCCCAGACATCGGCATCCACGTACTTCGGTTTTCTAGGGCGAAAAATGCCTCCCAGCGCTCGTCGCTGTCATTCGTGACGCTGAGCTCTAAGAAAGTCGCCGGGCAGCTGGCAAATTTCAAGTCCTCCTCGCTGGCAGTTGCTGGATCGGGTATGGAGAAAAATGGCGAGCGGACCGTAAACTCAATGCCAGGGGCATGAAAACGATCGGTCGCCCACTTATAATCGCGCTGAATATCCGCCTCGCCGAAAATAACATCTGCCCCATCCTGCTCCGCGACATCAGACTGGCTATAGCGCTCCGCCTCACTCGCTGCTTCCTTACAAAATGGAAGCTTATGAAATTTCCCCGACTCCGTCCGATAGCCGATGTGTAAGCCACCCTCGGCTGGGCCGCCTTTTTCGAGCGCCATTCCTCCTTCAGCTCCGAACATGCCGACGGTAAATGAACTATGCGCTCCCATGGGGGAGTGCTGAGCGTGAAAAGAACTACTAATTTCCATATTTCATTGATGCCAAAATGGTTATCATAGCTGGTCTAGGAGGAATCATCAACCCACACTAATGATCTGAAAATATCATATTATGAAACTGTAAATATCTGATCTGCTTACTTATAAGACGGAAATTTATCAAATTCCCCCAACTCCGTCCGGTATACTATATATAAGCCACCACGGAATTGGCCGCCTTGTTCAAGCGACATCACTCCTACCGCGCCCAACACGCCAACAGTGAATTCACTATGCTCAGCCCCCATTCACTCTCCTGATTTCGGGTCTAGAAAATCAAGGGAAGTCAAAAAGTCGTCCATCGTTTCGAGTGTTTTTTCGAAATACCCATTTTTTCGGTCGGGGTTGAAAAAACCATGCGCTTGCCCTGGGTATAAATGTAGATCGCAACGCACACCTGATTGATCCATTAACTCTTTATAGCGCACGGCTACTTCTGCACCAATGTATTCATCCTCAGTCCCTAGAAAGACTATGCTTGGAGGCGCTGATTCGCTGATATTGTGAATCGGTGAGATGTCCTGCCAATACGCCTTCACTCTGGAGTGGCCAAAGCCGCCGGGCCCGTTATCAAATACTGGATTAAATAGCACCAGTGCATCGGGGCGAGAGGAGACACCCAAATCCTCACTCGTGGCATCAAAGCTATCGACCGTGCCTGCCGCCGCCGCCACATGCCCACCAGCCGAAGCCCCGCCGGCTGCAATCCGAGTCGGATCAATCCCAAGCTCAGTCGCATACGCACGCACCCAACGAATCGCCGATTTACCATCTTCGACGCACTCCTTTGGCGTGCTCTGGTTGCGTGACTTGACTCGGTATTCTGCCGACATCGCCACCATCCCCCTAGATGCCAAATGGGCGCACTGAGAATAATGCTGCCCAGGTGATCCATTATTCCAACCGCCGCCAAAAAAGAAAATAACTGCGGGACGCTTATCAGACGGGCGATACCCCTCTGGCGTGAAAACATGCAGCTTCAACTCAGTGGCATTCACGGTCTTGTAGAGCCATTGCGTATCAGGCTGGCGCCACTGCGCACCAGAGACTGAGGCCTGGAAGACCCATAAAAAGGCAATTAAGCCACTCACTAAATGACATTTTTTCATCTATTGTTTTAATCGATCGAGTTCAAACATACCCGCCACTTTCAGGATAGGAAAATCCAGCCAACTACGGCACAAAAAAGGAGCTTATGTCGCGGCATTCTTTACAGTGGCATAGGCCCTAGCTACCAAAAAAAGACTGCTTTAGGCAAAAAAGAACCCCACGTATTTCACGTGGGGTTCGGAGTAAAATATAGTCGTATCGTTTATTGGCGGCGACGAACCATAACGCTGGCTAGTGCGAGCATGCCGGCGATCAGTGCATACGAGCTAGGCTCCGGCAACAGTGTAAGGCTATCGATCATCATAAAATCTCCAGCTGTGCCATTCGTAGTAGCATCTGTAGCTGAACCCGAGCTGGATCCACCCCACGAACCAAGAGCTGGTGTTCTAGCAGCTAGAGTGATCGAGGCAATTGTTGTTAATCCACTGCCGTTACCAAGCGTCTGCCATTCAGCGCCAGCTTCTCCGTCTTTCGCTTGAGCAGACCACAATCCTGTGCTCAAGTCACCATTGATTTGCAAGACACCTCCGAGAGCTTCAAACCTAGCTAGCTGAGTGGTGAAGGTACCACCGAAAGCCTGCGTAAAGGTCGAACCAGCGCCTTGGCTGAATGCACGAAATCCACCGCCAGCGCTAGTCGTAAAGCCAAACGTTGCACTACCTCCATTGCCATCCAAGGAGATCGAAATCCCCTTATTGTCAGCGGAGGTGTTACTCGTGTCCCAATTCCGGCGTAAATCCCATTTTGCAAAATCGACAGTAAAGCTGTATTGCGTCATATCCGCCGTAGTCAGGCTGTCAGCAAACTGTAGCTTGCGGATAGCAGTGTTTGGCGTACCCGCAGCAGCATCTACCTGATTAAACTTGAATGACGAAGTGTAACCATAATTAAGATTGCCATTCTGAACTCTACCAACTCCAAAATTCCACGTTGCAGAAGATTCGCTACCAATATTAGCCACCTGGGCAGGATTATTTACATTGCCGCCGTTCGGCGTTTCGTTAAATTGGTAGTCAACTAGCGCTTGAGCTGAAACTAGGTTGGCCACGCAAACTGCGGGCAATAACACTTTAAGTAAATTATACATGATAATACGTATTGTTGAGTATTGGGGTGAATAGAGTTAGAAATCACGGCGTGTACCACCGTCTTAACAATAATTTACCAAATCTTACTGATTTGCACAATTCACGGTAATGAAGCAGTGATAACCACTTTTGAAACTAGCTAGAGCTGATCAGCAGCCGTCGATTTGGCTAGCTCAGCAGCCAATTAGGGATTGGGCTCAGTGCTTGCGTGAGGATCGACTAAGCCGGCGACCGGCGCTGAGTGTTCCTCCGGCACGATGTAATTAAACTGCTTCTCGGTCTGGTTGAGTGGGTGTTTTTTAACCGCAAAAAAAGTGATCGCCCCGTCCTCACTGAGGTGGTCGTTTTGCTGCTCCATCCAAGCAAAGAGCACGGCTTTGAGGCGGGCCTTGGTATCTGCGTGCAGAGGATCCTCAGCGAGGTTCTTGAATTCGAAAGGATCTGCTTGGGTATCAAAGAGCTGCTCTTCCGGGAGGCCGTGTTCTTTAGCGCCGCGCTCTAGGAAGTAATTGATCACCTTGCCGGCTGCTCGCTCGCGCTCGATGCGTTCCATATTGTTAAAATTCCGCACATAATGATAGCGGCCGTCATGCACAGAGCGTTGCGGGAAGACACTACGGCGCTGGATGCCCTGATTGTGCGAGACCCCGTAAACATAATCGTGGTGCTTTAATGTGCTGCCACTCAAGACTGGAAGTAGACTTTTGCCATCGAGATTTTCGGGAACCGTTCCGCCCGCCAGTTCAATCGCGGTGGGGACAAAATCGGCAAAACTCGTCAGCGCCCCAGTGCGACCGGTCGCAATCTTGCCTGGCCAGCGCGCCATGAAGGCCACCCGCAAGCCGCGGTCAGACACTGAAAATTTACCCATGTCCGCGCCATGATCATCGGCATAGAAAACTAGGGTGTCTGATTCGCGGTCGTGCTGCTTTAATAAATTCAAGACCGCCTGAAATTCCTTCTCTTTTTGAGCGATACTGGCGTAATACTGGGTGGCACGCCTAAGGTTCCCTTCGGTCGACGGCAAGTAGGGAGGCATCTGGATATCACTCTCGGTAAATGGAGTGTCCTTAATGTAAGGCCCGTGCGGATATTCACTGGCCACAATCATGCAAAAAGGCTGATCGCCGGAATTCGCGATAAATCGATCCATCTCTGCCAGAGGAATGACCGGACGCGGAAGGCCTGGCTCTCGCACGGGGTTCATATGTTCGCTCCAAGGAAACTGGGAGCTGGGATTCACATGTGACTTGCCCGCGAGGATTACCTGATAGTCGAGCTCACGCAAATAAGCGGCGATGGTCTTCACTCCCGAACGAACAGAGTAGTGGTTGAGGAAGCAGCCATTACGAATCGGATAGAGCCCCGAGTAGAGCATCGAGCGACTCGGCGCACAAACAGCCTGGCCAGTATAGGCACGGTCAAAGACTAAGGCCTGCTTCGAAAATGCCAGCGTAGTGGGCGCAGGCACCTTAGAATTACCATTGATGGCGTGGTCAGGGAAACTCTGGTCATCCGCGAGGAAGAAGACGATATTCGGACGTGAGCCGCGAAGGTCGTCCTCAGCGGATAGCGCACTTTGGTTGAGAATACATCCAAGTCCGGCGGCTAGAAGAACGATTTTTTTAAAAAGAGACATGTCGCAAGTTAGCTTAATGTACACGCCGCCGCAATGCGGCTTTTTGAATTTGGAACTGTGGTTTTTGGGTGGTTCTCGATGGGGTCGAAAAAGGCCTAATGGGCGCCTTATCAGGAAGAGCCTAAAAGTAAATAGGACCGGAGCCGTCCTAGGGACGATCATTCAGGAGAAAGTAGTCCACCCTAGGCTCCCCGCTAAGGTCTTCCAGGTCCACACCATAGGCAAGGTCCATGCCATGGCGAGTTACAGTAGCAATACCAGTAACTCGAGCATTCGGTAAAACTCCCACCGCTTTGTCGAAAAAAGGGACCCAATTGCCCTCTTTCTGGTAAGCCGCAACAATGCCTACGACAGGGCGAGGCCCCGGCGGTACAACAGAAACAATATCTGCGGCATAAGGCTTTGTTTTAATTGGAGTCGTGCCGATCCGAGTCGCAATAGCCACTGGTAATAAATTAATAATTCTAAAGGTTCCGCGAGGGAATGCCTTTGCGCTATCATCAAAAAGTCCTAAGCGCCAAACTTGTGCTTGATTGTGAATCACCCCTAGAGCTTTCCGTAAAGAACCTGGATCAGCCTCAGCAATAGTTTCATAAACTAATCGATCCTCAATAAGCGTCTGACGAAAAATGCGCACTTTCCCTTCCGACAGTCGCACATCAAAGGGCTCGCTCACCTCGTAGGGAGGTAAATTGGTTTCTGTGTAATTTCCTTCGGCATTGAGGTAATACAGATCATTTAGGCCTTTTTCCACAGTAATGAAGCGAACTTCAACTGCCTGTAAAACTTGAGCCCACATGCCAAACAGCAGCACTAATATTAGAGCGAATTGGTTATCCCATTTTAACTTAAAATGATTCATAATTCTGCGGCAGTGAGATGCCGCTGGTTAATGACCTTATATCGACGCCCCATCAACTGATTCGTGGTGCTCTGCAGATTATTTGCAACAACACTGGGCATATCTTGCACAGAGTCAACATACTCAGGAACCCGCTGAACGACTAATTCGTAGTAAGCTTCGGAAGTATTTTGATTATCGAATGCGCTACTGGCACTTCCGTAACTACGAATAATAAAAGTGTCTGACCGTACTGACATCGCAGGACCTAGAGACTGCAACAAATCTCCCTGAAGAACCCACCCTGGGATTCCTGCGATCGTTGCCGCTGGAGCTATGGGGGACCCGTCAGTATCAATTATATCCCCCCCTCCAAGATTCTGAGCTTCCTGATAATCATACAATTCTGTACCCGTCGCCAGGGCTTGATCCAGTGCTAAAATTGGCTTAAGATCTTTGTATTCGAAATTTTGAGTCCGGTCTAGTGCTGACTGCAAGGCACCAGAGCTTCTGGTATCATATCCATCCGACCCGGCGTTCGTTAAGTCTCTATTGACAAAATCTGCCATGCTAAGAAACGGCCCCCTGATCTTCACTTCTTCGACAATCGCACTCGCAAGATCGCCGAGAGGCGATTCTTCTATGTGCCGCCACCCGGTCCATAAGCGTCCCAAATCAGTTGTTGAGCCGTCTACATATTCTCCTATCTGATGTAGGCTACGTGGAAATACGCCATAGGCATTTGGAGAATTAAGCCCTCCAAATGCGACGCCTCTGAAACTACTAAGGAAAGCCTGCCATGCCTCTACAGAAGTTGAATTCACATTAAATCCCCCATCGACATAAAAGCCTTCAGCTACATCTGAAACGTTATCATTTTGAAAGGTTAGTGCATCTTCAAAAGGCTTTAAGCGTGTGTTAGTAAGATTTTCGATATTGCCAGATGATGGCACCGAAGAAAATAAGTAGCGGTCAAATAGTATGTCATTAAGTACATACGAAAGGTCCAAGAAGGTATTATCACCAACTACTTGATAAAATTCCGCACGAGGGACGAATGGAGTCACATAACTATTTCCAACAGTATAAGCAGGCGCGTAAGCGGTTTCTACATTTACCAGCAGGTTTGGTGTTAAATCCTCCTGCCAGTCTGAAGGGGTATCAGCAAAGCCGCCGGCATTAAAATGTTGTAACTGTCCAAGTGATGATATCCCCGACCCGGCATCGTTGCGCGGCAGGTCAAATAATACAGTCTTACGGGAATCTACTGGATCCTTGGAGTACGCGGCAAAACCTGCTCCCCACGGGAATGACTCTAGATCACTATTTACATTTGTATTGCTTAATGTATGGGAAAACTGCGCACCATATTTAAGCATTTGCGTGCGATAATTGGCTGAAGCTTGTGACTGCTGCTTCATCTTTACCTGTTGTGGACTACGAAAGTTTAAATCAGTCAACCACCCTCCGTTATTGGTTGATAATGCATTAGCAGTAGGTTCACAAACCCCTCCATTTAAAAACACCGTGAGAGAATTCGCGCCTGGAGAATTATTATCTCTTTTCCAAGGAGTATTGACAGGTGTCGTGGTAACAGAATGCCAAGCGCGCGAATACACGTTTTGCGGTAGATCATCTGCCCGCCAATGACCAAGATTCTGCGTGCTAGGGCCGTCGTCAAATCCCGCGGGGCCTATGGTTTGAGCAAGCTCCTCACCACCCGCCCCATCAGGCAGTGTGGTGCGCACCCATATGCTACCACCATTCGACATTTTCCACTTGAGCGCCTTTACGCGATCTTTCATGAAACCATATTGGGAAATTTGCTCCTCTAACTGAGTCCCGCTAAGGGTATTCGGATTTCCAGCAGGCGCTAACCGGATCGAAGAAAAACCAGCATCCCAGCCTGCCTCGAAAAGAAATTCTTGTTCAGTATCCGCACCCAAAAGTTGATTACCTCCAAACTGCAACTGACAGTCATAATCCGTCGTATAATTAGAGCTGTTAAAGGTGTAACCATATGCAGAAACGCTATCATAGCTAAGCGTGAAGATTTTTGCTTCTCCAGGAGCCAATGAAACCGATGGTACAGTAAATACCATATGTTTGAAAATGTCCCTTAACAAAAATTGTGGATACAATGGAGTGCTTGTAGTATCGTCTATACTTACTTCTGCGCGAGCGTATCCAGATTGTAAACGAATACGGTAATCTTCCACCTCTAAAGGCAGATTGTATGGATTTGCCAAAACGAACCAAGGCCGTAGGTGGTGATTTACATGGTATTCCCTGTCGGCTGGAGTTTGTGTTGAGCCGGTGTAATTGCTATCAAGTAATACTGCGAAATTAATATTTAGCACCGTTAAGATTGGAAATACCCCATGGCTATCTTTTGTTTGAACCCTTGCACTAATGGAGGAGGTACCTGTCTCTTTTGCCAAATCATGATAAGACGCTAATTGCTCCCATGTGATCCGCTTATAGGCATCTGGAATCACTAAACTCCCATATTTTTCATCATTTAAATCATCAAGATTTTGAAACATTGATCCCGTATTCAACCCATTATTCAAAATGTAGGTCAGGTCCTCTTTTAGGCCGCCTCTTTGTATATCTACAAGCAGCGATTGGCTGTAGGTGGTGAGGTCATGCGAGTGAGACTTAAGGTTAGGCACAGAAGAGGAAAGCTGCTCCGCATTAATTGCCTTAGATAGATCACTGCGGAAATTGGGGTTGTCCTCATATGAATACGTTGTGCCAATTGAATCCAATGCTTCCACCCCACTCCGTGTCGTCGTGCGAAGGCGCGCTGCAGGATCACCTGTAATCAAGTTCTCATCTTCGACCAGCGTCAGCTTTGCCTTGACGCCCTCATCGCCGACCCACCATGCATATTCTCCAGTATTTGCATTATTCTTACCCGTGATTGGCAACGGTTCTGCGCTGACAGCTTCGGCTAAAATGCCTCCACTACTAGTTCTCTGAGAGACTAAAATCGGCCATTCCGAATCGGTAGCTTCTGCTTCATCAAATGGCGCTTGTTGTGACTTGGAGACTAACCAACTAATCGGATCCTCACCTGCTGCTGCCGTGGCATCCCAAACCGCAGTATGTTGTTTTTTAGAGTCCACGGTTGTGTCGATTAACTCACCCGTTCCCGTCACGCGCTGATCGGGCCCGGTATAGCGCTGCAAGTCACCCAGCGCGATCATTGCCCCGAGCTGTGCATTCATGCGTGCCTCAAGCTGAGCAAGCTGGATATTCGCACTCTGGGTTTCGACTCGGACAAGCGTGGTGATGCTCAGAATCAGCAGTAGTATGAAGGCCATCAGGGACAGCGCGATAACCAGCGCAAACCCATGATTAGGTGCAGAACGATTTTTCATTTAGTGAAAAGTGACAAATTGGGTGACTGATACCGAGCAAACAAAGAATGAAGCGAAAACCGAAATTTACCAAATTACTTTATACGTGTGTAATGCAAATAGTGTCGATGAGCAAATTGCGGAAGACATGAATTATAGCAAAAATTGACTGCTTTTTATATATACACAAATGACTTAAAAATACAAATCAATGAAACTCACAAGAATCAGTATCCATAGTTGCCAAACCATCAGTTTCATTTTATG
>Ga0115568_10002588_pt1 | contig 12535 bp, 5 predicted proteins | sample COGITO_mtgs_1204_FD_87296 | JGI IMG/M metagenome (GOLD analysis project Ga0115568, IMG submission 87296) | Pelagic marine microbial communities from North Sea - COGITO_mtgs_120426 | ecosystem: Environmental > Aquatic > Marine > Epipelagic | place: Germany:Helgoland, sampling site Kabeltonne...
CGTTAGGCAGCCTCTAGCCTGAGCTCTCTCTTATCGGCTCATAAGAGGCTCTATCTGTGAATTGGTTCACACTTGGGCGCATAAATTGGTCCAAAGTCACGCCATCCCAGAGCTTTCCGAATCACAACGCTGGCGAGAAGTCGCCGATGATCCTCACTCGGCCTCACTCATCCTGCCAGCCGCGCTCACCGTCACCGGCTGCAGTGATGGAAGCTCCATAAGCAGCTCTCATGGCCGTAGCCTTGGGAATGCTAGGTCAAGAGTCCGTTACTGCGAATGAGCTGGGGAGTGCCTATCGGCGCTACGAAAATGCAAAGTTCCTCTCGCAACTCTTGCTCGATCGCGAACCGAATCTCCCCGGACATAAAGACTTTCGTCGAGAGACTAGACAAGCTCTACGAAAGAGCCGTCGGCGATGCGATCACTCGAATGGAGTCCGCGTCGTAGCCCGGTCAGGCTATTTGTTCGCCGTCTCCGCCACCGTAAAGGTAATCTGCTCGGACACGACCGGCGGGTCATGAGGCATATGAAGATGATCCCCCAGCACCAACTGAAGAGTATGTGTTCCCGGAGCGAGGTCGAGAGAGACTTCCGTCTGCCCCTTTCCGAAATGTTTGTAGTGATCGCTCTTCGGAATTGGGAGATTCGATGCGGGCAAATCAGCATCTATGACTAGGTGATGATGCCCCGTTCCGTGCTTCTCCACGCCCGCAGGGGCAACGCCCATTCCACCGAGCCCGAAACGAACAACGACCGGCGAAGTCAGCGTCTCGCCATTGCCCGGCGAAATAAAATAGACGCGCGCGTCATCCGGGCTTTCGCTGCGCGGGATCCCGCCCTCAGCGCTCACGGACAGAGCGCTGAATCCGAGAATGAGAATCGCCAGGACAAGCGAGACCGCCGCGGCGGGCGCCGCAGACAGCTTGGGTCGAAGCCACGTGGCTACCGAGGAAGTGTGCAATCTGGACATGGATCCAAAACCTCATTTTCACGATTGGGGGGCTCACCCACTCTACCGCGCAGCGCATCCCACGACACCTGCGACTCCCGGTCGGCCCTTTGGTCTTGTCTATTTGGTCGGCGATTACTCATCCGACCCTCCGGGACGATCCGAGGGGACGGGTTAACATGACACGCACAGTCTCGCGCCGGGGGTGTGGCGCGTTTGGAATCACGGATGGGGGAGCCGAATCAAAATGAAGCGATCGACGCAGAATCGGGGACACGTAGAACCGGCAGCGCCCCGCGCCGCCCTCACGCTCGTCCTTCTCTTCCTCGCAGGACTCGCGCTCTACGCCACCCAGAGTTTTGCCGAGACGCCGGTCATTCCCCAATACGGCCCCGACAAACATGAAGGCGTCTCGAGTTGCGATGGCAGCACTTGTCACGGCTCCGCCGCCCCGCGCAACGATCGCAACGTTCGCCAAGACGAGTACCTGATCTGGACCGAAGAGGATCGACACAGCCAGCGAGCCTACAAAGTCCTGTTGAATCGCGACTCGATCCGGATCTCCAAAAACCTCGGTCGCGAGAAGAAACCGCACCAAGACAATCTCTGCCTCGATTGCCACTCGGACAATCCTCCCCCGGATAAGCGACGCTCGGAAAATAACGCCTTCACAGTCACGGACGGCGTCGGATGCGAAGGCTGCCACGGCGGGGCTGAGCGCTATTTGCGGCCCCACGATTCAGGCAGCACGCATAAGAAGAATATCGAGTTAGGCATGTTCCCGACGGATGATCCCGTCGCGCGCACGCGCTTATGCTTGTCGTGTCATCTCGGCGACCGACAAAAATTCGTCGACCATCGCCTGATGGGCGCAGGCCACCCGCGGCAGAGCTTCGAAGTCGCGCTCTTCTCAATCCTTCAACCCTATCACTGGGAACCTGACGACGACTACATCTCCCGCGGCAAGCAGGCCCCGAACGACGTCAAGCTCTGGGCTATCGGTCAGGCCGTCGCGGTCGACGAGATCATGGACGCCATGCTCGACCCAAACCGAAATACGTTAGGCCTCTTCCCTGAACTCGTGCTCTACGACTGCCAGGCCTGCCATCATGGCATCGACAAGATGCGAAGGTGGCGACCGCGCAAGAGCACCGGCCTCGGGCCAGGCGTCGTTCGCTTGAACGACTCGAATTTCCTGATGCTGATCCAAGCGCTCCAGATCGTTGATCCCGCTACCGCCAAACTATTGCGCGCCGACCTGCGTGAACTTCATCAGGCGGCCAGCGAGGGACGCGGCAACTCAAACACGATCGCCAATAAAATTCGCGGCCGGATCAAAACGGTGCTGCCCAAGCTGCAAGCTTGGAAGATCGATGCCAAGGTCCTTCGAACGCTCTCGAAAAACATCCTGCGTGAAGCGCTGACAGGAGAATTCGCCGACTACGCCGGGTCAGAGCAGGCCGCGATGGCACTACAGACGATCGTATTCGGCTACTACGACCAGCAATTATTGGACGATGCCGCGTATGACGCGCTCGAACGGGGTGAACTGACAAAGCTTCTGGCCTCGGTCGACGACCCAGATACATTCAATCCAGATAAGGCCAAAAAGGCGTTTAAGGCGCTCCAAGGCAAGCTCAACGGGAAGTAGGCGCTTCTTCGCCAGTATTTTCCGCTCGGTGTGCGCTCGACTGCCCACGACCGTTCTGCTCGGCGGAGGGGCCTGCTATCGTCCGCGCCGCTCCGCCCTGTCCGGGGCCTGAGCCCTCGTCGACCCGTCGGCGGTGCTGCGCAACCCAACACGAGCCGCAACGCGTCGGTTGTTTGCGATGGCGACTCTAATGAATGCGGCCACGGCACCTGCCACGGCCACCCTGACTGTCCAAACCTTGGGCAAAGCTTCGCGCCCGGCCACCACGCCAGCGACGATGCGGAGAACGAAGATGCAAATAGGTGACCTCACTGGAGAAAAGATCGGGATCTGCGTATCCGGCGGGCTCGACAGCAAGTCCGTTACGGCGCGCTTGATCGAAGCCGGCCTCGATGTTGTCGGGTTCACAGCCGACCTCGCCCAGCCCGATGAAGACGACATCCAGGACATTCCGCGCCGCATGGCCCCGACTGGCTCCGAGACGCGCGTCGTCGACCTTAAACAATCGATGGCCAAGGCAGCCATGCTCGTCGTCAAGGCGCAGGCCCGATACGACGGCGGCTACTGGAACACAACAGGCATCGCCCGCGCCGTCACAGTGCACGGCCTGCTAGGCGCGATGCAATCCGAAGGCTGCACGGTTCTCGCCCATGGCGCGACAGGCCGCGGCAACGACCAGCTACGCTTCGAGCGGTACACGAACGTCCTTGCCCCCAGCATGAAGTGTTATGCGGCGTGGCGCGACCCCCACCTTCTTGAGCAATTTCCCGGCCGCAAGGAGATGTCCGCCTATCTCCAGACCAAGGGCATCGAAGCCGCGGTCGGAGAGGCGAAGCGCTATTCAACAGACGCGAATATCGCCGGCCTCTCGCACGAAGCCGAAGACCTGGAGAGCCTCGAAACCCCCATGACCATCGTCGACCCCACAATGGGCGTGTGGCCGCAGGATGCGCCGGACAAGGTAGAGGCCGTCACGCTTCGATTCGAAAAGGGCGTCTGCGTCGAACTCAACGGGAAGCAGCTCGGGCAATTCGACATGCTCTGCGAGGCAAATGACGTCGCTGGCCGAAACGGCATCGGCATCTCGAATGCCCTCGAAAACCGCATTATCGGCACCAAGAGCCGAGGGGTCTACGAAGCCCCCGGCATGGAACTGCTAGGAACGGGCCTAGCAGCCGTCTACCAGGCGGTTTTGGATCGACGCGCAACCGCGCTCTTCCGCCAGATGTCGACCCTCGTTTCCGATCACATCTACGATGGGCGCCTCTTCGACCCGGCGCCACGCGCGGCGCTTGCTGCGATCGACGTGATGGCTGCGCACGCGAGTGGCACCGTCGAGCTCGGCCTCTACCGAGGCAACCTGTTCTTCCACAAGTTGACGGATGTCGCAGCTTCGCTTTACAACCCGGCGGACGCCTCGATGGAAGCCAGCGACGGGCTCAACCCCGTCAGCTCCCAAGGTTATGTCGAAGTGCAGAGCGCGGAAGCACTCTCGATGGCCGGAGCCGGACAGATCGAAGCACCGGCCTGGGAAGAGTAAGCGGCGGCCTGGCCCCTCGAACACCTCGGCGCCGCAGCGCTAGATCGGTGCGTCCACACCGTGTGGGCATACCCCGATATCAAATCGGTCAAGTAGCGCCTAACGTTACTTCGCAGCTTCCAAGCGCTTCTCGAGTGAATCGAGTTCATCTTCGAGCCCGGCGGGCATGTGATTGCCAAAGCCCGCGTAGAACTCGCGGATCTTCGGAATCTCAGAGAGCCAACCGTCGAGATCCACAGTCGTCAGCATCTCGAGCGCATCGGCGCTTATGTCGAGTCCCTCAAGATCGAGCTCACCTGCACCCGGAAGCACACCGATCGGAGATTCAACGCCGCTCACCTTTTCAGCGCAGCGCTGATAGACCCATTTGAGAACTCGGCTGTTATCGCCGAAGCCGGGCCAAAGAAATTTTCCGTCATCGTCTTTACGGAACCAGTTCACGTAGAAGATTCGCGGGAGCTGAGCGCCTTCTTTCTTGCCAATCGAGAGCCAGTGCGAGAAGTAGTCCGCCATGTTGTATCCGCAGAAGGGCAGCATGGCCATCGGATCTCGCCGGAGCTCACCGACCGTGCCCGCAGCTGCAGCCGTCTTCTCACTCGAGATGATCGAGCCGAGAAAGGTGCCATGGTTCCAATCGCGGGATTCGTGAACGAGCGGAACAACCGTTGCGCGGCGACCACCGAAAAGAATCGCCGAAATCGGCACGCCGTCCGGGTTCTCCCATTCGGATGCGATCACGGGGCATTGGCTGGCAGGCGCTGTAAAGCGCGCATTCGGATGGGCCGCGGGGCTTTCGCTGTCCGGGGTCCAATCATTCCCGCGCCAGTCGATGAGATGCGCAGGCGCTTCGCCCTTGTCCTCCCACCAAACATCACCATCGTCGGTCTTGGCGACATTCGTAAAGATGCAGTTTGAGTCGAGCCCGCGCATAGCATTCGGATTCGACTTATTGCTCGTTCCCGGTGCCACGCCAAAAAAGCCGGCTTCCGGATTGATTGCGTAGAGCTGACCGTCTTCGCCAAATTTCATCCAGCAAATATCGTCGCCGACGGTCTCTATCGTCCAGCCATCGAGCACGGGCTGCATCATCGCCAAGTTGGTCTTACCGCATGCGCTCGGGAAAGCCGCCGCGACGTATTTGCTCTCGCCGCCCGGAGGGGTGAGCTTCAGGATCAGCATATGCTCAGCGAGCCAGCCTTCGTCCCGCGCCATCGCCGAAGCGATGCGAAGCGCGAAGCATTTCTTGCCGAGCAAAGCGTTGCCGCCATAGCCGGAGCCATAGCTCCAGATCTGCCGGGACTCGGGGAAGTGGACGATGTACTTATTCTCGCCGTCACAGGGCCAAGCAACGTCTGCCTGCCCGGGTTCGAGCGGCGAGCCGACCGAATGCAAACAGGGCACGAACGCGCCGTCGTCGCCGAGCACCTCAAGAACCTTCGCACCCATGCGCGTCATGATGCGCATATTGGCGACGACATAGGGGCTGTCGGAGATCTGTACGCCGATATGTGCGATATGCGAACCGATCGGACCCATGCTGAACGGAATCACATACATCGTCCGCCCGCGCATCGATCCCTTGAAGAGACCCGAGAGCATGTTTCGCATCTCGGCCGGCTCGCGCCAGTTATTAGTCGGTCCGGCGTCCTCTTCGTTTTCGCAGCAGATATACGTGCGGTCTTCGACACGTGCGACATCTGCGGGATCTGATTGAACGAGATAGCTGTTAGGTCTCGTTGCCTCGTTAAGACGCTCCGCCGTACCTGTAGAAAGCATGATCTCGAACATGCGATCGTATTCTTTTTGGGAGCCATCGCACCATTCGATCGCGTCGGGCTGAGTCAGCGCGGAGATCTCATCGACCCAAGCGAGAAGCTTGGCGTTATTGGTGGGGGCGTTCTGAGTGTTCTCGGAAGAATCCGTCATAGCCTGGGCTCCAAGCAGAAAACGGCCCCTGGTGGGGCCGAACATTGCCGACGATATCGCGAGGTAAGAGAGGCTGTCGACCGAAATCAGTGCCACACGCAAATATCGTACATCTAGTAGTTCCCGCGCTCGCCCTCAGCGTGACTCGTTTTCCATCTCGCGAACCTCATCGGCCCTGAGAATTGCCTCTGCGATGCGTGTTCTCCCGTCGATCGCCGCCGTGTGTCGGGGCGAGCCAGGGGCGTGCTGCTGGAGCGAAGCGAAGTGCCCAGCCAACGCGCGCTGTCTCCTGCGTCGAGAGTGACTTTTACTTAGAGATCCCCTGTGAGGTCGATGACATCGCGCCTCGCATGCGAGCGCCGAGAGAGTAAACCCGCGTGGTAGCGACCGCGCCCAACGAGCAGGAAGGCGAGATTGGCGTTCTTAGCCGGACCATAACGAGCCACACGACCGCCGAGAGGTCGATTTACGACAGACAGCTCCGCCAAGCGGCCGGCCCCAATCAACCCAGGACTCCGCCGACCGCTCGTCCTAGAACGCTTCCAGCCAGGAACGATGCTCCACCCAGAGCCAAGTCTAAGACGCTGCCGGTAGCTGTCCCGCCGATCGCCACAACCTCGACGAGGTCCCGGCTTTGGAGCCCGAGCAGAGCCCGGCGCCTAGGAATCCCCATCGCATCGATAGAGCGTACCGGCTGGCGCTAGTCCTTCACCGTCCAGATCGTTTCCTGGTTCGTCATGTAGAGCTTCCGCATCTCTTCGAGATTGAAGGGACGCGAGCCCAATCGGCCGAGGACTGAGATCTGATGTCCCGTTTCGTCCACTGCGCGATCGCGTTCGAGAGGGCGCGAAACCGCGAGGGCTTCCGACTTCGTCTGGCGCATTGCGATCAGCTTCGGGTTAGGAACCGGGCTGAAGCCGTAGAACTTCGGGTTCAGCTCGGGCGAAGTCAGCTGCACGATCTTGAGGCCGTTCTTCCCATCCGCCACGTAGGCGAAGAGCGAAGCGTTCGTCGTCGCAATCGCGACATCGTGGGCATCGTTCAGCTGGCCCTCCGCTGTGAACTTCATGAACACCTTCGGACTTTCGGGCTGCTCCACATCCACGATCACGAGGCCTTCCGAACCCGACGCGACATAGGCGTAGGTCCGTGAGACAGAGACGCGACGCGCTCCGGCGAGGGGGATCGTTGCCCCTTCGACCAGACGCGGGGCCTCGGGCTTCGTCACATCAACGACCTTCAAGCCGTCATCATCCGTCACGAAGAGATACCGGAACTGCAGCATCGAGCCACGCGGATTATTCAGCGGGATCCTCGCCAGCATCTTCGGATTCAGCGGATCATCGAGATCGACGATCACGACGCCCTTGGCCGCTGACACGTAGAGCAGATGTCCTGCGAAATGCGCGTGGTTCGCGCCATCGAGAATGCCGTTCGGGTTCCATGTCACAGCGCGCTCAAAGAAGTTGTTGCGCGGTTCGAAATCCGTGAGCGTCTCGTTATTCACGAGGATGAGTCCCTCTTCCGAATCCGTCACAGCCACGTAGCTGTAGATCGGATGCATCGCCTGCTCGAGGTTCACCTTCTGGATCAGATCGCTGCGGTTTAGCTCCGGGCGAAGCAGCTGCGTCGTCGGTAATGCAACACAGGTCGCGTTCTTGCTCTTGACCCGAACGTTCTGACCGAGCGGCGAGAAGGGTGCTGTAATGATGCGCTCCGAGAAGCCCTTCGTACCGATCGTCGAGACGTCAAAGGCCTGCATGCCCTTGCTACCTTCCGCGGCATAAAGGTATTCACCGCGCAGTTGGATGCATTCGACGCGACCAGAATGATGCGTGTACTCGCCGTCGTAAAGTGCGTCACGAGGCTCCATCCAATCAGGCAGCCAGGTCAGTCGCTTCGACAGCGTCTCTCGCAGGCTCTTAATCCATCCAGCGTCCATGTCCTGATAGCCCGGCGTCACTTCGGTGAGCTCGAGATCACGATCGACATGCTCTTGGTAGTAGTCGGGGTAGGCGTACTCGTGGAGGTAGCTACCTATGACCGCCTGGGGTTCATCCCATTCGGTCACCTGGATCGCGACGACTTCTTCGTCGGTGCCGACCCAAGCATTGAAGCCCATGAAGTTCACGAAGTTAGTTCCCAGCAGAAGTAGCTGAGCCATGATCGCGTTGTTGTCGTTCGCTTCCGAGAGATGGCAATCCTCGCAACCCTTGGTCTCCGTCTTACGGACGGTGTGCGGGAAGTGTGGCGCGAAGGCCTGCGCGGAATAACCACTCGCCGAGACCGGCTGCTGTTGGATGTAGATGCGGTTTCGATTGATGTCCTGGGAGGACAAGACGAGCGCCGAGCTGGAGCGGATCGGAGCGATGATCCCGTCCTTAACCGTGCCGTGCTTGCCGAGCTGGAACATCTGATCCCGTGCGACCTGCGGGTTGTAGGTCGCAAAGTTTCGAGCAGTTTTACCCTCGTGCTTGTGGGTCTCGGTCTTCCAGTTAGCTTGGATCGTGAGATGGCAGCCGCCACACGACGTCACCCAAGAACTGTGACAAGAGAAGCAGGCAATCTCTTCATCGCCGTGGGCGCGGTTTTCCTTGCTGACGCCGGTGCCCCAACTCTGGTCGGTGCCCTTCGACATCATCTTCGCGCGGGCGGCCTTCTCGTTGTACTCCGGGTTGCCCGGCGTGACCGAGTCCTTCACCTGGCTCACCGCAAATTCGTTATGCGGGGGCAGACTCAGGCGCTGGTAAAGCTTGCCGCCGCGCCATTCGAAGCGTTTGCGGTTGTCTTGGTTGCGGAGGCGAGAGAGATCGCGGCCTTCGACCGGCGAGGCCGGGCCGGAAGTCTTGAGCGTCGCGTATTTGTCTGCGGTGCCGTGGCAATCGCGGCAGCGGATATTCACTTCCGCGGCAACTTCGCCGTGCAGCTCTCCATTGCCATGTGAATCATCCGCAAAGTGACAGTCCGCGCACTGCATGCCGATCTCGGCATGGATATCGCGCATATGAACCGCGCGATCAAACTTCTCCTTGTCGGAGAGTCCGTCGGGAATCGCGTTGCCGCCAGCGTCAAGAAGCGTGCCGTCTCGCGAGCGCTTAAAGATGGCGCGGAAGTTCCAGCCATGACCATGATAGTCGGCGAACTTCGTGTCCTTAGTCTTGGGATTGATGTCCTTCCAGACTTCCGCCAAGAAGTTTACGTCCGCCCACTTACCCTTGTAGGAAGCTTCTTCCGGGTTTCGCTTCAGCACCTTAAGCTGCTCTTCGAAGTCCGGGTACTGCTGTTCCTCAGGCCACATGAGCGGCGCATCGGATTCGTAATCCCACATCGTGTAACCGAGATACGAGTTGAGGAACATGTTCGGCTGATGCATGTGGCAGTTCATGCACTGCGAGGTCGGGATCGCGCGGGAGAAGGCATGCTTGATCGGATGCCCCCATTCCTTCTCGCCCGCCTCATTCGTGAGATTGGCAATCATCGGATCGTCCGTCGCGGTCTGCCCCTTATTGCCGTACTTCGAGTAGGAACCCGAGCTGTACCATTCACGATCGTTTGCATAAACGACGTGGCAACTCGCGCAGCCCGAGCTTCGGAAGTCGCCGGGCTGATCCTTCGTGCCCATGAACCACATGTTCGGATCGTTGAGGCGCGTCTTGTGGATATTAAGGACGGGGATCGATACGCGGTTGCCAGTACCTGGCCCACGGAAGGATGCGCGCACATCGGGCTTGCCCGGTTCTTCTTCCGGATTCGGAATGCCCGTCTCGGGGAAGAAGCTGTTTACGTTTCGGCCACCGCGCTCGAAGATGCGGAAGACGTCTGCCGGTGGCACCGTTTCCCAAGCCGGAAGCGGAAGCGCCATCTGCATCACGCCCATATCCGACTGCGCGCGAGAGACCTTGAACTTGGCCTTGATCGCGGCGGGCAGGCCTTCGCGGGTATAGGCCTCGCCGAGGATGTACCGCTTAAAGGGCACGATGCCGTTGTTGTAGGAAGCGCCGCCGTAGAGCATGGCGCCGGTGGCCATAATCGAGCGCTTCGCCTTTTCGACGATCGTCGAGTGGCAAGCGCCGCAGGCTTCGTCGGCTACTCGATAGTCCGAAGGGTTGATGAAGCGGACGTACTCGGGGCTTTCCAAGTTCAGCAGTGCGTAGGTTCGCACTTCGTTGTTCTTCTTTTCCCACGTCTCGGGCATCGCGGGCTGAACATGCGCCTGCGCCTGCGCTGCAACAAATCCTTCTGATCCCGGTTCGTAGCTTCCCGAGGTCGCGGTCGCGTCGCCGCCATGGCAATCGGTACAGCCGAGGACGACGGACCGCTGGGGATGCATCGTCGCTTCATCGGACTTCGTATGGCACGAGACACAGCCCGCGCTCTTCACGGCCGCTTCCGCCTCGGATTGATCGAGAGGCGCCGGAGGATAAATGGGATAGTCGATTTCGAGCGCGTGCTCGCCTTCCGAAGCGTTAGAGACGCCGCCTGTAAAGGTCACGGCGAAAACCGTGAGACCGATCACGAGGGTCGCAGTAAGGACCGCTGTTAGGAGCGATTGAGTACGGGATGCAGCTTTCATTTACTGGGGCTCTCGCTCGTTGGCACGCTTGGACTGCTCGAAAGTTTAGGCATGACGTAGTCCGATTCGCAGATCGCTAATAAGGGCTCTAGCTAGAAAGTAAAAGTGACGTTTACGAGGGCCGAATACGGCGGCTCATCAGAGCGTTCATCAAAGAGTTCCTCGTAACCGCTGCCCGGGATCAACACCGAGCCGGAGGCGCGCAGCACGACGTTATTCGTGAAGAACGGTCGATAGATCACGCCGGCGCTGATGTCCCAGCCGATTTCGCGACTGAGGCGATCCTGCTGACGTAGTGTCTCAAGCACCTGCACTGAATCCCACTGCAACCAAGAAATATTGGTCAGGATACGGAGTTCAGGCAGCACATCGAAGTCCGCGCCCACGCCCGCCTGCCAAAGGCCGGGGTTCACGAAGTTGCTCTGGCCTTCGCCCTTCGAACTGCGGAGTGAGGGCACGATGCTGTTCTTACCCGAGAGCGCGACGCTGCCACCGAACACAAAAGGAATCTGCTGACGCATCCAAAAGGAGGTCGTGCCGCCCGCGAAGTTCGGGTTGTCGAGGATTGTGTCGAAGCCCTGTGCCTTGTCGTCATAGGGGTCGTCATCGCCCATCGAATACAAGAAGAAGGCCTTGTATCGCATCCAGTCGAGATCGTAAGACGCTTCGAATGCGGCGAAGAACGACTCTATATCCTGGCTGCGCTGGGCGATTGGGTTGTAGTCGTCGTGACCGAATGCCCCGTAGAGCTGGAACGTTAGGTTCAAACGCTCGATATGACCGTCGCCACCCAAGCCTACGTAGTAGACCTCGTAATCGTGGCCACCAATCAGACCGACCGGGGACGGGATGACTAGGTTCTTGTTGTTGTCGAAGTCTTTTTCATCGCCTTCGCGGTTGATATTCGCCGCAAAGATCGCTTCCACGTTAAAGCCAAGGACCGGAAAATCCTGATAGTAGAAGTTGGCAATGATCGTATGGTCATCGCGCCAGGACTCAAGATTATTGAGCCCGGAGTTCGTGTCTTTATTAAGGCGACCGAACCAGGCCAGGTTGTACTGCCCACGGTTATTGAAGAAGTTGCCGAAGAGGCGAACGCCCGGCTCGGAGCTCTCGAAGAGGAAGCCACGGAAGTCAGCGTTAAAGGGCTGAATGCCGACGCGCAGACTGTCGAAATCGAAGCGATCCGTGCGGTTCCAAAGATGCTTGTCGATGAACGCTTCTTGAAGCGTGAAGTGATAGTCGAGACGATCATCGCCTTCGCGCGGGTCAAGCTTTACAGCGCCTAGCTGATTCACCCAAACCTTATTCACGTTCAGCGCCGGCGTGATGCGAATCTCCCAGTCCGGCGGACGGAAGGTCGTGTCGCCCTGCACCAAAGAGATCGACGGCAACAGGGTCGTCTGGGTTTCCCAGGCGACGCCGTCACCAAAGAGATCTACTTCCGAGCCGCGGTCGCCCGCTGCGCCGGTCGGAATTGGAATCCGACGTGCTTCAAGGACATGATCGAAGACGATATTGACGTTGATGAACCAGTCCTTCGTGCCGGGGATCGGACGGTCACCCTTCAAAGTGTTCTGGTTATAGGGGTCGTACCACTTTTCGTTGACACCGAGATTCTCGATGATGCGCCAACGGTCAGGGACCGCGACAAACTCGTAATCTGGGAGATCGTTCTCGTAGGTCGGAACGTTTTGGCGCGTCGGTCGTTCACCGGGCCGTCGCTGAGAGCGCGGCACTATCGGATTGGGCGCTGGCGCACCCGAAGACTCGCCATCACCTTCGTTGTCGCCCCCATCAGCCGGCCGAACTGGAGTCGGGATTCGCGGGGGCTGCGCGCGTCGCGGAGTCGGCGCCCAGGTGCCCTCGTCGATCGGCGGCGACGCCGTAGGTGAC
>Ga0115568_10002589_pt1 | contig 12535 bp, 11 predicted proteins | sample COGITO_mtgs_1204_FD_87296 | JGI IMG/M metagenome (GOLD analysis project Ga0115568, IMG submission 87296) | Pelagic marine microbial communities from North Sea - COGITO_mtgs_120426 | ecosystem: Environmental > Aquatic > Marine > Epipelagic | place: Germany:Helgoland, sampling site Kabeltonne...
CATTCACGGTTTGGTAGGGTGGGGGATTGTGATACTCAGACGAGTCGATTGTCTCTCGGACACAAGTAGGCGAGCGCTCGCGCTTAATCGGATTGCCTTCTGCGCTTCGAAGTATGGACGCGCACCGAGATGACGCCCATTCTTAGTATTGAGCGGTTGACGCAGGTCGGCTTGTTTTTGCCATCGCTCGATGGGTGCGGTGCTGTTCAGGCTGATGCAACCCTGATAATTTTTTGCAACGTGTAATGTATCGTCAGGCGTATGACCTGTTGTAGGCATGTGGGCCGAACGTTCCACTGTGAAGTTGATTTCGCTAGCCACGGATCTGTGGGCATCCCTTTCGTTGGCCCGATACTGAGCCGTTCTGGCTTCATCGTAGTATTCAAATGAAGAGGCAAAGGTCGTCGTTGAAAAAAACAGCGACCAGATCATGCCGTGGAACGATGTTCGGCGCCTCTGAGGTAAGCAGTTAATGAAAAATTGTTTCATTTTTTCATTAAAGGGCTGATTCTGACGGTTCTGTGCAAAGTAAAGTCTAATTTGTCTTCCGTCAGATATCTTGCAATGGTAAATGTAAAAAATATATTTAAAAAACGGGTTTTTTGCTCATCTATTAGTTGTTAATATTAACAGTCTGTCAAAATCAGAACCAGCCGCCTATCGACCGTTTAGGTTATACTCCAAGTCACTTAAGGGGCTATTGATTTCGCGAGTGAACCATACAGAGACAGCCCATGTGTAATCGCAGTGAAAATGGTCTAGGGTTCAGGGGCTTCCTAAAGGCTTCAGGTAGGTTTTATTTCGTCTGAGCAGTTGGAAGCGTTAAATTCGAGAGGTTGTGATCGAGTCATTTTAGGATAACTCGATAGTACGTAGGCTGTATGTCTGGTGTAAAAGTCGTGGCTCAATTTAGTGCGGTATTAAAGAAATAGATAATATGCCTCGCACAGTTACGTTATTTAATGTTTTCAAGTGTATGAGATCGATGGTAGTAGAAGATGAAGCGCTACTAAGCGAGGTAGTGGCGAGTGTGCTCGGTGCTGAATTTGAATCCAAGCACGTCGAGGAGGTCCGAGATGGTGAAACTGCTTGGGAACTCTTTCAGGCGACGAGCTTTGACTTTGTCGTTCTCGATCTGATGCTGCCCAAGCTAGATGGCTTAAGCTTGGCTCGACGCATGCTTAAGTTGGATCGAAACATTCGAATTCTGATTTTTTCGAGTGAGTGTGACGATTACACGATCCGCGAAGTCACGCGTAGTGGAGTGTTGGGATTCGTCGATAAGAAGGAACTATCGCTCGAGGTCCTATTTGCCGCAATGAATGAAGTCTCAGCTGGGTATCCGTATTATTCTGCCAATGCCCAAAAGCAGATTGCTAAGATGTGGGAAGATCCTCTCGCGTATTACAAACTACTTACGGAGCGTGAGTTTCATGCCGTTCGCTTAATTGCCCTAGGGCATGATCTCAAGACATCCGCTCAGGAATTACAGGTTAGTGAGTGTACTGTGCGTCGTCATAAGAAAAATGCGATGAAGAAGCTCAATATTAGTGATGAATCGAGTCTTATGCGTTTCGCGTTGGAGAAAGGTTTGGTGAAGTTCAAGGGCGGTCTGGATTGGACTGAGGTCTCGCACCAGAAGCACTAAGCGCACGCCAATCAATGGGTTGCTTCATGCATGGCCCAGAACGTACTGTATCGTTGATGAGAAAGCGATCGACGAGGCTTGCATTGCTCTGCCGACAGATTTGCCTTTCAAGTCTCTTGGGCAGGCCAACATTTGGTAGAAGTTAGATCGCCATGATTTCGCTGTCGTACGTGGATCGTCGTTTTTGCGCTTAACGTGTACCAGTAATTTGCGGATTGAATGGATGGTCAGAAACCACATCAAAATGGACTAAAAGCTACGCAGTGACCGCAGCGTTGAATGCTTTGCGGTCGGCGGCCTTGAAAAATGCGGTGCCGGCGACGAGGGTGTCCACACCACGCGAGGTGCAGGCGCTTGCGGTTTTTAGGTCTACGCCGCCATCGACCTCAAGCCGGTAGTGGAGGCCGAGTTCTTCACGCCATTGCGCCAACGTCTCCATCTTCGGTAACACATCTTCGCGGAAGCTTTGTCCGCCGAACCCTGGTTGGACGGTCATCAATAATACGATATCGCATGCCTCCAAGTATGGCTTAGCGGCTTCGGCAGGTGTATCCGGGTTGAGTACTACGCCACATTTACAGCCACGCTCACGGATATGCTGCAGAGTAGCAGCGACCGGGTAGTCCGGCTCGACGTGGATCGTGACTTGCTCAGCGCCGGCATCAATGAAGGCGTCCACAAATTTATCCGGGTTGTCGAGCATCAGGTGCACATCGAAAAACAGCGTGGAGGCGGAGCGCATCGCTTTGATCGTTTGTGGACCGAAAGTCAGGTTCGGCACGAAATGCCCGTCCATAATGTCGAGGTGGACCCAGCGCAGTCCAGCGGCCTCGATTTCCTTGAGGCTACTCTTTAAGTCGGCGTGGTCGCCAGCGAGGATGGAAGGTGCCAAGATGATTTGGTGTGAACTGTGCATGGCTCACATGGTTGGGAAAAACATCGTACTGGCAAGGGCGGCAACTGGTTTTGATGCTTTTTCATTGAAGCTAGGGTTCAATTGATTCGGCCGCTGTGAGGCAGATTGATGACAGTGGACGGGGCTGGCGGTGGTTGCGCTTTCCAGTGTGTGACGATCCTGTTACTACGACAAAAGAAAAGCCGCTACACAAGGTGTAGCGGCTTTTGTTAAATACGATCGGATACGATTACGCTTCGGTTGTTTCGCCTGTTGGCGGTGACGTTTCGGTGCCTGCTGGGGCAGACTCCGCATCGGTCGCATCGGCTTCGCCTGCTTCGTCCTCGTCGGAGGCGATGACCTTGGAAATGCCGATCAGAGCGTCCCTGGCTGCTAGGTTAACGAGCTTGACGCCGGAAGCGGCACGGCCGGTGATACGGACATCTGCAATCGGACTGCGGACCGCTTGGCCCTTCTTGGTAAACATCATGATCTCGTCCTGGTCGGTGACGCTGAGTGCGCCGATGACCTTGTCCGACTTGATCGCGATGATACCGGAACCACCACGGGACTGAACGCGGTAGTCGGAGAAGTCAGTGCGCTTGCCGAGGCCGTTGGCGCCGGCGATCAATAGCTTTGCTTCGTCGTCAACGATTTCGATCGCGACGACTTTGTCCTTCTCGTCTTTGAGCTTGATGCCGCGGACGCCACGAGTGGCACGCCCTTGATCGCGGAGGTCGGTTTCAGCAAAGCGAATCGACTGCGCGTTGCTGGTGACGAGCATGATGTCGTCATTGCCAGCAGTGAGACGTGCGCCGATCAGCTTGTCGCCTTCGTCGATATTGATGCCGATCAAGCCGCCTTTGCGGTGGTTCTTATAATCGGAAAGCATCGTCTTTTTGGTGACACCTTTTTCGGTGGCAAGGACGATGCGTGGTTCCGATTCATCGAAGCTGTCGACGCAAATCATAGCAGCGATCTGCTCGCCTTTTTGCAGCTCAAGAATGTTGGCAATGGCGCGGCCCTTGGCGGTGCGTGAGCCTTCGGGTAGGTTGTAAACCTTCTCTACATAGACGCGGCCATTGTTCATGAAGAACATGATGTTGTCATGGGTGGATGCAGTGAAGAGGTGTTCGACGAAGTCGTCTTCGTATTGACCGGAGCCGATCACACCCTTGCCGCCGCGCTTTTGGGAGCGATATTCGTCGAGCGAGGTGCGTTTCATGAAGCCCTTGTGCGTGATGGTGATCATGCAACCTTCGTTTGGAATGATGTCTTCCATACTGAGGTCGCCATCAACCGCGAGGATCTCGGAGCGGCGTGGATTGCCGTATTTCTCCTTCATCTCAACCAGCTCTTCCTTGATGACTTCTAGCAATCGGTGCTCGTTGTCGAGGATGTCACGCAGGAAGGTGATGAGCTCCATTAGAGCGGCATACTCTTCTTCTATCTTATCACCTTCGAGTGCGGTGAGTTGATAGAGGCGGAGTTCGAGGATGGCGTTCGTCTGAATTTCAGAGAGCGGATACTTGGCCATCAAGTTACGCTTTGCTTCGTCGCGGCTGCTGGAGGCGCGAATAATCTTAACAAAATCGTCGATGTGCTCGAGGGCGATCTTGAAGCCTTCGAGGATATGCGCACGCGCCTCTGCCTTGCGCAGTTTGAACTGGGTGCGGCGATAGATGACCTCGCGGCGGTGATCGATGTAGCAACCGAGCATTTCCTTGATGTTCATCTGCTTCGGGCGACGGTTGTCGAGTGCGAGCAGAATGACGCCGAAGGAGCTTTCAAGGGCGGTGCTTTTGTAGAGCTGATTGATGATGACGCGAGGAATAGCGCCACGCTTGAGCTCGATGACGATACGTGTTGTCTCGGTGGACTCGTCGCGTAGATCGGAGATCCCGTCGATGGCCTTATCGGTGATGAGCTCTGCGATGCGCATCACCAGGGAGGCGCGGTTCACATTGTAAGGAATCGCAGAGATGATGACTTCTTCTTTGCCCTTGGTCTCGACGACTTCAGCAATACCACGTGTGCGGACGATGCCGCGACCAGTGCGGAGGTAGCTCTGGATACCGGCGGTGCCGTGCACGTAGCCGCCACCCGGAAAGTCTGGACCAGGGATGATATCGATCAGCTCATCAAGGCTGATATTTGGATTGTCGATGATCGCGCAGGCACCGTCGATGATCTCTTCCAAATTGTGTGGCGGAATGTTGGTGGTCATGCCGACCGCAATGCCGGTGGAGCCATTCATCAACAAATTCGGTAATGCTGCCGGCAGGACGGATGGCTCGGTGGTGCTTTCCTTATAATTGGGCACGAAATCGACGGTATCTTCGTCGATATTCTTGAGCATGTCTTCGGCGATTGCTTCGAGTTTACACTCGGTGTAACGATACGCAGCAGGGGGGTCGCCATCGATCGAACCAAAGTTACCTTGCGGCTTGATCAGCGGATAGCGCATCACCCATTTTTGGGCGAGGCGTACGAGTGTGTCGTAAACGGAAGAATCACCGTGGGGGTGGTAGTTCTTTAGGACTTCCCCGACAACACCGGCGCACTTATCGAAATTGCGGTTATGGAGGAGGCCTTCGCGAAGCATTGCGTAAAGAATGCGGCGTTGTACGGGTTTGAAACCATCACGGGCGTCGGGCAATGCACGGCTAATAATGACAGACATCGAGTAGTCGATATATGCGGTCTGCATAATATCGATGATCGATGTGGGTTCCGCGCGATCGGCGTCGTTTGGAATTTCTGGTGGTAATTCTGGTGGGAGTTCTTCGGACATGTTCTAAAAAGTAAAAAAGTTTGAATGCGAAACAGTGGAAAGGTCGGGAGTATGAAGAAGCTAATAAATTGAATATTTTCTTCTTTGTTACTTTAATACCTTCACACTCTGAATGCTTTAGACGTCTAAGTATGAAACATTCAGTGCATTGTCTTCAATGAATGCACGGCGGGAAGGAACATCCTCACCCATCAGCATCGAGAAAATGCCGTCGGCCACGGCGGCATCGGCGATTTCGACCTTGAGCAGGTTACGTGTCTTCGGGTCCATCGTCGTTTCGAAGAGTTGCTTCGGATTCATTTCTCCGAGACCTTTGTATCGTTGGATACTCAGGCCACGGCGACCAATTGCGCGAATGTTTTCGATGAGCTCGATGATGGAGTTCAGCTCAATGATATTCTCCTTCTTTGCATCGCCCTTGTTTTCGATCAAGTTGTAGCGTGCTTCGTCAGTCTTGCTGAACGTGTTTACGTCCATGCCAGCATCTGCGAGCTCGCGTAGGAGCTTAGTCATTTCAGTCGATTCGTAGATCTCGTGCAGCGAAATGCGTTGCTGTACGGTGACACCAGATTCGTTTTGAACTTCGCGGTTCAAGGTGTCGCTGGCATCGGCGTCGACGAGTCCGAATTCCGCGTGGAAGGCGGCGCGTTCGTCGTCGTTGCTTAGGTAGCGGAAAACTTCGTTGTTTCCAGTCCGGATGCGAGCGATATAGCGTGGCAGTTCATGGGTCTCAGCATTATGCTGATCGAGGTAAGTTGCAAACTCGCAACCGTAGCGTGTCACGCCGCGGCCGACGATCTCCATGCGAGACAAGATGTGAACGACCCGTTCGATCGTTGCGCTGTCAAGATCCTGATTGTCGCGAAGGCGTATGAAATTCACATCCTCGGTGCCAAGTTCGAGCAAGATGCGGTTGAGCTGTGCATCGTTGTCAATGTATTGCTCGCGACGCTTGCGCTTGATCTTGTACAGTGGCGGTTGGGCGATGTAAACGTAGCCGGCTTCGATCAGTCCGCGCATTTGGCGGAAGATGAAGGTCAAGAGTAGGGTTAGAATGTGTGCGCCGTCGACGTCCGCATCGGTCATCAAGATGATCTTGTGGTAGCGCGCTTTAGATGCGTCAAATGCGCCGTCGCCCTCATGGTCGCCGATGCCGGTACCTAGCGCAGTGATCAGGCTGCGGATTTCGTTATTATTGAGCACCTTGTCGAGGCGCGCTTTTTCAACGTTGAGCAACTTGCCGCGAATCGGCAGGATTGCCTGTGTGGCGCGGTCGCGACCTTGTTTAGCCGAACCACCCGCGGAATCACCCTCCACAATATAGAGCTCCGATACGGCTGGATCTTTCGAGGAGCAATCGGCTAGTTTGCCAGGAAGACCGCCGCTAGAAAGCGCGCCCTTGCGCACGGTTTCTCGGGCTTTACGGGCCGCTTCGCGCGCACGTGATGCGTGCAGGCACTTTTCAATCAGGCGTTTGGCAGTCTGTGGATTCGTTTCGAAGTAATACTTCAATTGCTCGCCGGTGATCTTTTGCACGATGCCGTCGACTTCACTGTTGGAAAGCTTCGTCTTCGTTTGACCTTCGAAGCGTGGTTCAGGGACCTTCACGGAGATGACCGCCGTCAAACCTTCGCGTGTGTCATCACCGCTGAGGCTCGGATCCTTATCCTTGATCATGTTGTTTTGCTTTGCATAAGCATTCACAACACGTGTCAGAGCGGTACGAAAGCCTGAGAGGTGTGTGCCACCTTCGACGTTGTGGATCGAGTTTGCGTAGGCGTAAATTTGATCGTTGTAGCTGTCGTTATATTGCAGCGCGATATCGACGACGATGTTGGCGTCGAGGTCGGGGTTTGGCGTGGGTGCTTCACCATGAAAGCTGATCGGCTCTTCGTGAACCACGTTTTTGTTCTCGTTCAGAAACTTAACGTATTCGGAGATGCCCTCCTTAAAGATGAAAGTATGCGTCTTGTTAATACGCTCATCAACGAAAGAGATCCTGATGCCAGGGTTTAGGAAGGCGAGTTCACGCAGACGTTTTGCGAGCAACTCGAATTTGAAATCACGAGTGGTTTCGAAAATTTCAGGGTCGGGGAAGAATGCGATCCGCGTGCCGTTACGCTTGGTGTCACCGATGATTTTCATCTTCGAGGTGGTGACACCGCGGGAAAACTCCATTTTGTGGACCTTGCCTTCGCGGCGCACTTCGACTTCGAACCATTCCGAGACGGCGTTCACGCACTTAGCGCCGACGCCGTGGAGACCTCCAGAGACTTGATAGGCACCTTTGCCAAACTTGCCACCCGCGTGCAGATTGGTCATCACGAGCTCGAGGGCGGGGATGTTGTATTTGGGGTGGATATCGACTGGGATGCCGCGACCATCGTCCTCTACCGAGCAAGAGCCGTCATTATGAATGCTGACGGTGATTTGAGAGCAGTAGCCAGCGAGGGCTTCGTCGATCGAGTTGTCGACGATTTCAAAAACACAGTGGTGGAGGCCGCGTTCGTTGGTGTCGCCGATGTACATGTCGGGGCGTTTGCGGACACCTTCGAGACCTTCGAGCTTCTGGATTTTGGAAGAGTCATAGACGTCATTGTCGGCGTCTTTGGTGACAACATCTAGGGGTAATTCAGCGTTCAAATCTTCAGGCTTATCTTGTTCTGGCATAAGCGAAAATTTGTACCTGTGATAGCACTGGGTTGCCATCAAAAAGTAACATCTTAACGCTTTTTTTTATGCCGTTTAAGATTGTGAATGTGAGTGTCTTACGTCGCTTCAGGATGTGAACGAGGCGCGGTGTTAAGATTCAAGTTTACTTCTTGAGTCAAGAGCCTAAGATAATGCCTGTGAAACTATCCCATAAGCTAGAGTATGCTTGCCGTGTTTTGGCTCAGTTAGCCCGTACCCACGGGCAAGAGAAATTGGCTCATATTGACGAATTGGCGGAGGCTGAAAAAATCCCGGCCAACTATCTGGTTCAGATCCTGAATGAGCTGCGTGGGGCAGGGTTGATTATCAGTAAGCGCGGGAAGCAGGGGGGCTATGCGTTGTCTCGGCGGCCTGAGCGCATTCGTTTGGACGAGATCGTGGCTGCAGTGGAAAACGATCTGTTAGAGCGCAATTTCGAACAGAGCGGTCATTCTGGGGAACGCGTCGCGAGTATTTGGAGCGATATCGGGGTCGAATTCGAGAAGAAGGTTAGTAGCTACACGCTGGAAGCCTTTGTGGTCGAGGATACCAGTGCTATGTATTACATTTAATTTAGCTGAGCTAAATTAAATGCAGCGGGCAGGTAGGGGGCATCGCTAGCTCGAATGTTGTTCGGCAAACCGCCTTTAACTGTTTACACCTTCACCAGCTAAACTGGCGCTGCTATTTTAGAAGCTCCAGAACATCGGTACCACGGTGACGGTGACGATGAAGCAAATGATGTTTAGCGGCAGGCCGACTTTTGTGAAGTCGAAGAATTTGTATCCGCCGACACCATACACGTAGGTGTTGGTTTGGTAGCCAATTGGAGTGGCAAAACTGGCGGAGGCAGCGATGCAGCTCGCCACCACAAATGGGCGCGGATCGATGCCGAGTGTCGCGGCAATGCCAAGTGCGATCGGCACCATCAGAGCGACAGCGGCATTGTTTGACAGGAATTCAGTGAAGGTGGAGGTGATGATGTAGATGAACGCGAGCATCATCACGTTTTGCAGATGTTCCGGAGCGATGGTTTTGACTAGGTCGATCATGTTCTCGGCGATCAATAGGCTGGCACCAGTTGAGTCCATTGCTTGGCCGAGTGCGAGCATGCCGAAGATGATCATGAGGATGCTCCATTCGACCGATGCATATGCATCTTTGGGTTTTACACAGTTGGTCAGCATCAAAATCGCCACGCCTAACGCGACAGCCGCGACGATGGGCACGAGGTTGAGGGTCGCGAGTGTGACAATGCTCACAGTCAGTGTGATGGCTATTGGCATCTTCGCACGCACACTTCTGGCTGGTAAGCGGGGCCGGTCGAGCAGGATGATTTCATCGCTGTTGGTCAATGAGTTGATCGCCTTGGTTGAGCCCATCATCAGAAGGGTGTCGCCTTCTTGTAGATGCAGGCTAGCGAGGCGTTCACGTTGATTGTGCCCTTTGCGGTGTACGGCGACGACCACCATACGGAAGCGTTGGCGGAAGTTGATTTCGCCGAGTGTTTTACCTGCGATTGATGCGTGCGGTGCGACGACACCTTCAACAATCGCGCCCTCGTCGACCGCGATAGTTTCGAGGCCTTCTGAAAGTTCGTCCGGGAGAGAGATGCCTTTGATTGAATGCGCTTCAGCCACGCCGGAAGGACGGCAGGCCATGACGAGTCGGTCGCCTGTCTGAAAGGTTGTTTCACGCGGATCGCCAGGCACGGCGACACCTTGGCGGACGATCTCGAGCAGGCGGATGCCACGCCCTTTCAGTAAGCCACTGTCGAGTGCGGTCTGTCCGTTGAGATCCGAGCCAGGGCGGACGAAGGCCTCGGTCATGAATTCTTTGCGTTCCTCGTCGCTGAGGATCGAGGTTAGGGTCTCGCGGTGTGGGAGTAGCTTGTTGCCGAAAAGCACTAGGTAGAGTGCTCCGAATGCGAGAATGGGGAGGCCGACGGCAGCCAGTTCAAACATACCAATCGGTGCGTGGCCGGAGTCGCGCAAGATCCCGCTGGCGAGTAGGTTCGTACTGGTCCCTAGCAGGGTGCAGGTGCCACCGAAAATCGAAGCGTAGGAAAGTGGGATCAGTAGCTTGGAGGAGGCGATGCCCATTTCACGCGAAAGTGTGAGAATGACGGGCATCAGCACGATGACCACTGGCGTGTTGTTGATGAATGCCGAAACGGCTGCGACGCCGATCACCATGATGAAGATAAAACTTTTGTAGGGTAATTTAACCAGACGGCGCAGGTAGGAGGTGATCAAATCAATCGCACCTGTGCGTTCCAAGGCGCCGCTGACGATAAACATTCCCGCAATGGTCAGGGGGGCCGAGTTGCCGAAGACGCCCAGAATGTTTTCCAGTGTGGGTAGCTCGGTACTACCGCTGATCATACTCACAAAGATTAAAACGCCAAAGACAGTGATGGCGGTGAGATCGGCTGAAATGCGCTCCCAGATGAAACTGACGATCGCAAAACAAAGCAGCGAAAAGACAAATATGATTTCCCAGGTCATTGTTTCGAGGTACCTTAGGCTAGTGAGTTGGGTGCTTGGTTTGTAGGAGGATCATCTTGTTCTTCACTTTTCGCCCAAAGGTAGAAGGAGATGGCCAGAATAGTCAGTGAAAACCCCATATTCACCACTTTCATAATGATGCCACCGATGATCTGATCGTTCAAGGGGTCGAGGTTAATAATGCGTGGTGCCCACGCGTAGGTCGGATAGATGGCTTCGCCGGCGAAGGTCAAAAAAGCAAACACCGGCAGTTGGCCGACCATGAGTAAGAAGATTGCAAGCATGCGTAAGCCATAGCTCTGGCGAGGTACACGCAATGAAGTGGTGAGGTAGGGCCACAGCATCAACAGCCCGAGCGAAAACATCGTCCAATGCTCTAACACATGGATTCGTTTGTCATGGAGAGCCGCCTCATAGAGCGCGGGAATGTGCCATACCGTGTAGACGAAGGTGAATAACAAGCCGCCGCAGGCGGGGTGCGTGAGCACGATCATTGTCTTGTGTAAGATCTTGGGTTTGAGCAGCCAATCAATCAACCATGGTGGCGTGCCAAAGATGAAAAGGACCGGACTAAAATAAATCAGCAGCATATGCTGAGTCATGTGCGCACAAAAGAGGAACTGTTCTCCAATCTGGTCAAGAGGTGAGCCGACGGCTAAGTAGACGATAATCAAGCCCAAGTAAAATAGCACCACCTGTCCACGCGGAAAGGGAGCGCCCGGAGCGAGGCGTTCACGCAGCGGACCGGTTCCAAGTGCATAGAGCCAGCCGACCAGCAATAGGGTGATCAATAATAGGGGCTCGGTATGCCAGTGAAGTTGCATAGTGTGAATGATAGCGAAGCTGCAGCTCCTGTATATGAGAAAATAGAAAGAATGACTGAGAGCAAAAAAAAGGACGACAGTAACCTGTCGTCCTTAAAATTCTTAATTATAGTGTAGCGTTAGAATGCTGTAATGGCTTCGAAGTCAACAAAGCCGCGGTCCATAATAAACATTAGGGCAATGACTGTCCCCGTGGCAATCGCGAGGCCAGTGCCAAATGCAAGCGTCAACAGTAAGCGGTCATAGATCAAGTGCATGAACCATGCGATGACACTGATAAATTTGAACAATGATAACCCAATCAGAACCGAAAAGATGATGGCCTCGTTGAATGGTAGGTAGACGAGTACAAGTTCGATCCCGGTAATTGCAGCGAGAACGAGCGCTAAATTAATAAAAGCGTGAAACTTTTGCTCTTCGCCACTGTGATCAGCGTGTGTTGCGGTGTGTGCTTCAGACATGGTAAGTATTAAATGAATTCAATCAGGTAGATCGCGGTGAAGATGATGATCCAGACGATATCAACAAAGTGCCAGTAAAGACCAGCGACTTCGACATCTATGGCACTCTCATGTGGATCCATCTTGCCGGTAAAGGAGTAAAAATACATGCAGGTCAGCCAGAACAAACCGATCGCGACGTGTACCCCGTGTGTACCGGTCAGCATGAAAAAGGTAGAACCGAAGGTCCCGCTTTTAAGTGTCAGTCCTTCATGTACAAATTCGGTGAACTCGTAGACTTGGCAGCCAAGAAAGATGAGTCCGAAGAAAATCACGCCGATAGTGTTGCGACGGAAGCTCTTTATATCGCACTTGTGCATCGCGGAGACCGCTAGTGCCATCAAAAACGAACTCATCAACAGGATGAAAGTCGAGAAGGATGTGAGTTCTAGGCTGAAGAGGGAAGTTGGATCAAACGACTCTGGATATAGCTTACGATATATCAGGTGCGTGGATATCATGGTGCCGAAGAACATGCAGTCGGAACCAAGAAACAACCACATGAATAGTTTCTTGTTATCGACCATCAGGTTGTGATGTCTGTCATTGTGGGCTGGTGTGGCGTCACTCATTTTTTTGAAAATCTTAAATTCTGGAAAGTTGAAAGCGATCGCTTAGATCTTGTCTTCCTTGGGGTGGAGGTGGTAACCGCCTGGGCCTTCAACTGCCCATAGGG
>Ga0115568_10002590_pt1 | contig 12534 bp, 8 predicted proteins | sample COGITO_mtgs_1204_FD_87296 | JGI IMG/M metagenome (GOLD analysis project Ga0115568, IMG submission 87296) | Pelagic marine microbial communities from North Sea - COGITO_mtgs_120426 | ecosystem: Environmental > Aquatic > Marine > Epipelagic | place: Germany:Helgoland, sampling site Kabeltonne...
CGCTGCAACTTTTAACTGCCCCGATACATCTTTTCCACCCAACCATAGCGCTCCAGCAAACATTGAATGACGCCCTGATTCTTTTGGAACTTCAAATTTCGGATTGACTAAATCCCACCACATATCTCCGCCTGTTTGCACGATAAGTTTAATATTATTTATATCCAAATCTGTTGCTGTGGTAGCTGGTGTACAACCTGCAGCAATTGATGGAGAGCCCGGACCTTTCTGAGCCACATCATTATTTCTCCCAAAAGAAGAAAGAGCCACAAGGGATGAAAGTAAGTATATGCTTAGTTTTTTCATCTGTTTGATTTATTAATTGTCCTTAAATTAAAAGTTTACCATTACTCCCAAACGAATTCTTCTAGGAAGTGTGTAATTACTTTGATCATTTGCTTTAATGCTATATAACTCTCTGTATGACTGCGGGTCGTTTTGGGAGTTAATGGCGTTTTGGAACTGAGCAGCAACTAAATAACCATCATCGTCTGCATTTCCTGTAAATCGGTAAACATCTATTACATTAATATTGTTAAGTAAATTCAATAGCTGCATGTAAACATTAATAGTTACTGCTTTTGCGTTATCTTCCTTACCCATAGTTAATTCTATATCTCGATCTATACGTGCATCAATTCTGTAGGTAAATGGAAGCCTAGACCCATTAATTGTTCCCTCTAAAGAACCTGCTTGAGGCGAGATAGGAGCCCTTGCAGTAACTTGTTGTTGCTTATTATATGGCGTTCCAGAACCACTAATAAATACAAAGTTTGCACCTGTATTTGCTAAAATTTGCTTGTCCATAACAATAGGACCATTGTAATCTTTTCCATCTGCGTATCTGTAATCAAACGTACCAGTAATTGCATGACGCTGATCGTAGGTTAATGCAGTTAGAGTTTTTAGATTAGGTTTTCCTGCTCTAATTAAGTTGAGGCTACCGTTAGCAGTTGATCCTGTTCCATCAGCGTATTGAAGCGTGTATGAAACCTTGGCCCAGATGTTACCGCTTTTTCTTAAGTCATAAGCAACAGTAAGCCCTTTTATAGTAGCGAAATCGATATTATCATATGTAATATAAGTTTGTGGAAAGGCATCTTGGCGATTTACTATCGCTACCATATCTCTTAGTTCTCTATAGAAGGCAGATAGTTTAAGAGAAGAACTGTTATTAATTTTTTGTTGGAAACCAAGCTCATAATCTATCGTTTTCTCAGGTTTTAGGTTAGGATTGTTGATTTGGTTTTGACCTACCCCGGCAATGTAGTAGTAATCAATTAAATTTAATCGTTGACCTGTAGTTGGTCTTTTTGCTAAAATATCATAGTGGGCGAAGAACAATGCTTCATCAGAAATAGGGAATGAAAATGCAACCCTTGGCATAAATGTGTTTTGCGGCTTATAATCAACAAAAGATTCAGAAGAAATGTCAGCACCTTCAGTTTTTGTTGGGTCGGTAAGCAAAGGAGCAATACCTGTAGGGGTTCTTAATGTTGATGCGTCTTCAATTTCTGTACCCTCAGCGTTGAACCAAGTGTTAGTAGAGGGGTCTCTAAAACCAACAACTCCTGTTGGGTTAGTTAAGTTATCTACATAAACAACATAATCTTCACCAATTGTATTAGGACGAAGTGTAGGGTCGTAAACATCATTTTGAACTCCATATTGGCTTAAGTCCTGGCTTGCCCTGGCAGTTGGGAATAGCGAAAATTCATCTGCTAAAACGCTTTGGTTACCATCGTATCTGTCGACACGAAGACCAATATTAAAAACTAAATCATCGAAAGCGAATTTATCTTGAATGTATCCTGCAACATAGATTGGTCTAAACGCTCCAATTGGTCTTGTTAAATTACCATACTCATCTCGAGCAGTAAAGTAGTCATCGATAGTTGGATTTCCTCTTTCTATCTCACCATAATGGTTGTAACCGTAATAAGTTAGCTGGACATTGTTTCTGTCTTGTAAGATTTCGTCAGCAGAGAAATAGCTGGCTTTTAGGGCACCTGGACCATAAGAATCAAAATCTATCCAATCTAGTCCATCCGTATCATAACCTAAAGACTCTCTCAGGTTATAGTCAAAGAAGTATTGTTCCTCATCGTCATCAAACCTATTATATTCTCCCGGAGAAGCATTTAGCCTTGGGTACAAGATATATGGGTAAGGAGAGCCTTCACCATATTCAACTGAAGGGTTAAATGTTTCAGACTCAGGGTCATTGTCTAAATTTCTAATGTGGTTATTAGTAAAAAGACGAGCAATTGTCCAAAGAGCTCTTGGGTTCATTACGTATCTTCTATCCGTTCTCTGCTCATATTCAAAACCAACTGTAATAGCATGATCCTTAATGTCGGCAGATCCTTGAGCTGTAATTCGGTGTTGATTTTGTTTTTGTTTGTCATAAGTTGGAAATTGATATGCAGGACTTCTCCACAATCCGTAAATATCGTCAGGTCTATCTCCATTTAATAATCCACCATTTTGCTGTATGTTTTGTACATTCCTTAGGTAGAAGTTTCTTTGTCCGTTGGCTAACGCAGCGGGATCTTGAGCTGATAGAGAGTTGTAAACTGGCGCTCCCTGAGCTTCACTTTCTGCAAAATCCCACCCATAAAGTTCATAATAAGATTGGGTGTAATTTGCACCCAATTCGTTTACTGTACTTGGTACAAAAGCAATTAATGTATCCTCATATGTTTCGTGATTCATGAAGCCAACATTAAATACTTGACCTGCATCTGAACGTGAATAAAATGGTTGTTGATAAGTAGTAAACTGACCGATGTAGCCGTAACTAAACAAATCATTTTTATGAGAATCGTCATATCTGTTTCTATAGTTTTCTTGGTAATCGTATTGGATAGTGTAAAATGCATTTTTAATTGTTGACGCAGATTCCTGTTCTTGTTCACTTGTATTGTTATTGAAACGTTGCGTGAATCTTCCATATACTCTCCAGTCAATATCATTAACAACACGATTGTTTTCGTAATTAAGTAACGAGTAGCTATTTATATAATCATTTCGGTAGATATAATCGATGTTGCCACCAAAAGTTAAGTTAGCATTAGTTCCTAAGTTAAAATCTAGTTTTCCTTGAACTACGAAACCTTGCTTACGAGCATTTTTCTTTGTTTTACTTTTTTCTAAGTCACTTAAACGTAAAAATTCGGCTTCTTGAAAAGTACCTGCTCCATTAGTCGCTCTTCGCAAAGGGTTCGCATTAATTGCAGCTAATTTTGAATCTTTAACATACCAAACACCAATTCCAGAAGGGGTTTCATCAATAATGTCAGTAAAGTTACCCGCAAGAAAGAAACCCGCTAATGGATCAGTCTTGTTTCCTGCAGTATCTTTTTTGAATAGAATTGGACCCGAAAGGCTATATTCTAATAAGTTGTAACCATAGGAATCTAAACCAACCATTTTGTTTCCAAGTTTATAACCTGAAGTAATGTATTCAATACCTCCAAATACATCTTTAGAAGCTCCACGTGTAGTAATATTAATTATACCACCGGTAACATCACCGTATTGAGCAGGAACACCACCTGTTACGACCGTTATTTGCTCAATAGCAGATTGAGGCAGGTTAGATCCACCTCTAACTTTAATACCATCAATGTAGTAATAGTTGGCATCAGATCTACCTCCCCGCATGTTTAGGTCACCTGAACCATCATCCTTTGAGTATACACCACCTACTGTTGATGCGACAGAAGTAGCAGATCTGCCCGGCATTCTCATAATATCTTCACGCGTAACTGTACCCCCAGAGGTAGTATTATCTTTAGAGATTAAAGGAACTGTATATTCAATAACCTCAAACTCCTCCATTTCAATTGCACTACCTGTTAACTTAAGATTTTGAAACGTAATTTTATCAGCATTAACAACAACTCCATTAATTTGCAACGGTTGGTAACCCACGAACCTTGCTTTAACGGCGTAGGAACCAGCAGGAATAGGTTTGATATTAAACTTTCCGTCAAAATCGGTTGATCCACCCGCAACCTGAGTTCCATTAGACTCAATTACAACATTAACAAAAGGCAGTGGTTCTCCGGTTTCTCCGTCTAAAACTTTACCCTTAAGTGATCCTTGTCCGTTTTGCGCAAATGCCATCGTGACTGAAGCAAAAGCAATAATAACCGTAGAAAGTAATTTTCTTAGCATAGGTTTGATATTAATTCTTATTTCCTCTATAAAATTAAAGCGCGTAAAGATAGAAATAAAATGCTGTCAAAAACAAATTTTACGGTCATTTGAATGACAGATATCCCAAATATAGGAAACCAAAAAAGTATAAGCATTGCTTAATTATTTTTCGGTTGATTTTTTAATGTAAACGGCAACCAAACTTAACCAAGAATAGTGAAGCTTTAGTATTCGGGCCGATTGAGAATTGTGTTGTGAATTACTGCCTCTTTTAAGTTGAAGTCGCCCCCTTGAAGCTCCTGCGGGAACTCATTTTTTTGCTTAAAATTCGCCTTGTGTTCTTTTATAATTTGAGCAGTTGATTTTTCTGAATGTTCAAGGTTTTCTGAATCAGGAGGCGCAGATTTGCGAGCGGAATCGGTATAGGTCGGTTCTGGTTTTTCGACAATAGGTATATATGAAGTTCCGGAAGCATTTGGTATTGGTGTTTTTGTATCTGGATTAACAAATTCTTTGAGGAGATCTTCTAAGTTTCCTTTTGATGTTTTATTAGGTCGCGTTTCCTTTTTTCTGTTTTTTATGAAGCCAGATATTAACCCAATCAGAACGATTGCTACATATATTAAATCGCTTGCGTCCATTAAAAGCCTTTATTTCTATTTTTGAAAAGACGTACAAGAAAAAAATCACCTTTATGTTCGTTTACTTTTTTTGCCTTTTTCTTTGATTTTTTCATGCGTTTTCTAGTCTTTTTTTTCTGAATAGCCATGTGCTGATTAATCATTGCTATTTGCGCTTGTTCTTGCTCCGCTTCTTGCTGCGTACGTTGTTCAAGGACACGTTTTTCTTGCTTTTTTTGAGACTCGCCATCTTGTGCATGCATCGGAATGTAGGCAAACGCCAATAGAGTAATAAAAAGATATTTTTGACAAGAAATCATCTAATTTGTACGTTTGTAAAGAAAAATAAAAGTATGAATTATTTTATTAGGGTTTTTACAATTATCATTTTATTGTTTTTGGTTGGTTGCAGACAGACTAACAATAACGGGATTCCATATGTACAGGTAAATATTAAGTTATATACAACCGACCCAGCCTTTTTTAATCTAAACGCGGTTGGCGGATGGGAATATATCAATGGAGGATCAAAAGGAATTTTAGTTTATAGGAGCGGTATTGATGAATTTAAGGCGTATGATAGACATTGCCCTTATCAACCAAATGATGCTTGTTCTAAAGTTGCTGTGGATTCCTCTAATATTATGGCGGTAGATACTTGTTGTGGATCGCAGTTTGTGATTACTGATGGACAAGTTACGATGGCTCCTTCTGTTGAACCCCTTAAGGAATATCAAACAAGTTATGATGGTTCTATTTTAATTATTACCAACTAAATATCGAATAGTGCAGTTATAAAACAAAGAAGGCTCCAATTGGAGCCTTCTTTGTTTTATTTGATATTTTATACTAGTACCGGTAGTGGTCTACTTTGTATGGACCTTCAACTTTTACATCGATGTAGTCTGCTTGTTCTTGAGTTAGAACTTCCAGCTCAACCCCAATTTTAGCTAAATGTAATTTAGCTACTTTTTCATCAAGATACTTAGGTAGCATATAAACTTCATTTTTGTAAGCATCAGAATTCTTCCATAATTCTAATTGAGCCAATGTTTGGTTTGTGAACGAATTACTCATTACAAAAGAGGGGTGCCCCGTAGCACATCCTAAATTTACTAATCTACCTTCAGCAAGAACAAAAATAATGTTGCCATTAATCGTGTACTGATCAACTTGTGGCTTAATGGTGTCTTTAGTGTGACCATATTTTCCATTTAACCAAGCCATATCAATTTCATTATCGAAGTGCCCGATATTACAAACAATTGCTTGATCTTTCATCGACTCAAAGTGACGACCTTGAATAATGTTGAAATTACCTGTAGTTGTAACGATAATGTTTGCCTCTTTGCATGCATCATCCATTTTCTTTACTTCAAAACCGTCCATGGCAGCTTGTAAGGCACAAATTGGATCAATTTCAGTTACAATAACTCTTGCACCAGCTCCAGCTAAGGAAGCAGCAGATCCTTTGCCAACATCGCCATATCCAGCCACAACAGCAACTTTTCCTGCCATCATAACATCTGTAGCTCTTCTTATTGCATCAACTAAAGATTCTTTACATCCGTACTTGTTGTCAAATTTAGATTTAGTAACAGAATCGTTTACGTTAATTGCAGGCATTACTAATGTGCCGTTTTTCATTCTTTCGTATAGTCGGTGAACGCCCGTAGTAGTTTCTTCAGATAAACCTTTGATTCCAGCACATAGCTCAGGATACTTATCAAAAACCATGTTGGTTAAATCACCACCGTCATCAAGAATCATATTCAGAGGCTTTCCATCTTCAAAACCCATTATGGTTTGGTCAATACACCAATCAAACTCTTCATCGGTTAATCCCTTCCATGCAAATACAGGAACACCTGTAGCTGCTATAGCAGCAGCAGCTTGGTCTTGCGTAGAAAAAATGTTACAAGAAGACCAGGTTACTTCAGCGCCTAATGCGGTTAGCGTTTCAATTAGCACGGCTGTTTGGATTGTCATGTGTAAACATCCAGCAATTCTAGCTCCTTTTAATGGTTTCGATGCACCATATTCTTCTCTTAAGCTCATTAAGCCCGGCATTTCTGCCTCAGCAATTGTAATTTCTTTACGACCCCACTCTGCAAGTGAGATGTCTTTTACTTTGTAATTTGCAGTATCTACAGACATAAATAGTGTTTTTGTTTTTAAAATTAGGAGTGCAAATATACAAAAAAAACAGCCTTAACTACAATAGTTAAGGCTGTTGAAAATTAGGTATTTGTTTTTTTATTTGGTCAGCGTCCAAACAAATTCGCCTTTGTGGTTAATGTATCCTTGCGTTCCGTCTTTTAATGAGCCGATTCTAACGTATGCCAATCCATTTACAAATTCTGAAGGCACTGTAAATTGATGAGCAATGACAATTTTTCCATCTTTATCAGTGTATCCCCATTCCATGTCGCGTCCAGAATTTTTCCCAACACAAGCTAAGCCATCTTGAAAATGATGAGCTCCATCATTATTTGCTTCGATAATCATTTTACCACCAGTGTCAATGTATCCATATTTCCCATCTTTTGCTGAGCCAACACGCACTATGGCACGTTCTTCGTCAAAGTAAAATGCTTTATCATAAGTAGCTTCTATAACGAATTTTCCAGTTTTATCAATGAACCCCCATTTACTATCGCTTTCTGAACCAATTCTAACGTTCGCCATTCCTTCCCAGAAATCGAAACAAGCATCAAATGTTTCTTCAATAATTAATTTACCAGTTTTGTCTATAAAGCCCCATTTTTTTCCATCGCTGCTAACGCGAGCCAGTCCATCATGAAAGTCGTAAGCTAAGTGATAGGTTGGAAGAAGGATAATGCTCCCTGTATGATCGATAAAGCCATAGTCGTCTAATTTACTTTCTTTTTCGATGTGGTGGTACCTAGCAAATCCCTCTCTAAAGCTGTACGCATAATCAGCATCTTTTAGCTTAATAACAGATTTGCCCATTCTGTCAATGTAAAACCAATGGCCTTCTTTTTTAACGCAAGCGACATCTTCACTAAAGTCACGGGCTTCATCAAATTGCGGCTCAATAACTACTTTGCCTTTATGGTCAATGTATCCATATAACCCTCCTTGTTTAATTCTGCCATATCGTTCAGAAAAATCATATCCTTTCTCAAATTTAGGCTCAATGATAACTTTGCCTTCTATGTTGATGAATCCGTATAAGCCATCTTGCTTAATTGGATACAAGTGCTGAGCAAAAAGATTAGTGCCTAAAAACAGGACAAGAATGCTAGTTGCTAAAAGAGTTTTTGTGTTTTTCATAATTTACATAAATTAGAGGTAAATGACGAAAGTAAGTAATATTTTAAAAAGACACGATTTTTTGTTTTTTAGAGGGATAAATTAGTTAGTCAGGACGAAATTGCGGTTGATTTAATGTGGAAGATTTATTACTTTTGTGCTAATGATTAACGATATATTAACGAATTCAGTTTCTAAACAAGAAAAGCAATTAGCTGTTTTAGTTGACCCAGAAAAGACACTGCCTACCGATTTGTTTGGTTTGATTAAAAATGCCAATGCATGTAATGTGGATTACTTTTTCGTTGGAGGCAGTCATGTCCAACATGACAGGATTGATGATGTTATTATTGAATTAAAAAGCCATTCTGAAATTCCGGTTGTTATTTTTCCTGGAAGTAATAAACAAATTAGTAAGCATGCTGATGCAATTTTGTTGTTATCATTAATTTCTGGAAGAAATCCTGAATATCTAATAGGTCAACATGTAAATGCGGCTTTCGACTTAAGAGAATCTGGGTTGGAAATTTTACCAACAAGTTATTTGTTAGTTGATGGTGGAAAAGTAACCTCGGTTGCCTACGTAAGCAATACAATTCCGATACCAAGAGATAAAGAGGATTTAGTAGTTGGTACTGCACTAGCGGGCAAGATGTTAGGGCAAAGAATAACGTATATTGATACAGGAAGTGGTGCTGTAGATAGTGTTCCATTGGATATTATTTCTTCAGTCAAAAAGGAAGTAGGATTGCCGTTAATTATTGGTGGTGGAATAAGAACTCCCGAGCAAGCTTGGCAAATTTGTAATGCAGGTGCAGACATAATAGTTATAGGTAATGCATTTGAGGAAGATCCCGAACTATTATTTGATATTAAAAGCGCTGTTAAATCATCAACTAATGCAAATTATAGTAATTTCAAGTAAGGATAAATTTCGATCCGAGGTAGTGCATGTTACTAAAATGTTCGAGGCAGGATTAGAGGTCTTTCATTTGAGAAAACCAAAGTTTTCTCAAAAAAGAATGGAGGAGTATATTGAGGAGATCCCAGAAATGTATCACAATAGAGTTGTGATTCATTCTTTTCATGATTTGGTAAAGCAATACGATTTAAAAGGTATTCATTTAACTAAGAGACATAAAAAGAAGCGTTTCGCTGTCGCTTGGAGAAATTTTCTTTTAAAACTTAGAAGGCCCCATTTAACAGTATCAACTTCATGCCATGATTTGGCAAAATTGCAATTGTATGCCAACAGGTATGATTATGTAATGCTTAGTCCAGTCTTTAATAGTATTTCTAGTAATGGGGGACAAGCGGCTTATGCTCATGGGTCACTTAAGAAAGCGATAAAGGATATAGGGGATGATAAAATAGTTGCACTTGGAGGATTGGATGCAACGAATATTGATGACGCAAAATCACTTGGTTTCTCTGGAGTTGCATTGTTAGGAACTCTTTGGCATTCAGACAGAAAACCAATTGATGTTTACAATGAAGCTGTAGATATTGAGATTGGAAGAACGAAACTGCCGGTAAAGACTAATCCAGTTAAAGTTGCTATTTAGTATTTCGAATTTATTCGATTTAGCCTCTCTTGATAATCAAAATCTTGTCCAATTTTACATTCGATTAGTATTTAAAATGCTTTAGCTGCTATTTTATTATAGGAAAATTACTAGGTCTGTTTAGCTTTTTGAAAATAAGGGTTAGTTGAATGTAATTGAACAGAAGTTTGATTTATATTTTGAGTAGCCAATCTTTGAGTTGATTTAACATCAATCGATATAAACCCAAACTCGTCAATTACTTTACCCTTAATGAGATAGCAACCAGGACCTCGAAATGAGAATGCTCTAGCAATTTGGGGAAAATGAACGGTATCAAACCAATGACCATTTTTATCTAACCAAGTTCCAAAATTCATTCTTTCGCCTTTATGTGTTTTGGTATATTTTACATGAATTAGGTATCCAACAATTTCTATCGTTTTATTGATGTGTAGCCTTAAATCGCCAGTTGTTAAATAATTTTTTGGCATTTCCTTAAGGAGACTGAATGGAGATGTGCTTACGGCAAACCCAATGAGTTCAATTTCATCAAAAGCATCTTCTAAATGGTGGCTCCATAATTGAGGCATTTCAAAGTTCTTGATTTCTATATCGAATAAGGTTTTAGAAGGCATTAATTTTTTATTATTGGCTAACAAAAAGTGTGCGTCCCACAATAATTCTTTTTTACTTTTTCCAGTAAATCGAAAAGCACCAACACGAATAAGAAGACGGAGTTGCTCTAAAGAAAACGGAACACGATTCACAAAATCTCGGAGATCGAGGAATACTCCATTTTGATGGCGTTCGAGTAGTATTCGGTTAATAGAATCCAACTCCAATCCATTCATAAATCGAAGCCCAATAAATATCGATTTTCTGTAGATGTTGGTTAATCCTTCGCTATTGTTAATACATGGAACTTCAATTGTTGCGCCATTCATTCGTGCTTCATGAAAATAGACTTCTGTTCTAAAAAAACCACCTCCGTTATTCACTGTAGCTACCATGTATTCTAATGGATAATGAGCTTTTAAATAAAGTGCTTGATAACTTTCTACAGCATAACTTGCCGAATGACCTTTTGCGAAAGCGTAATTGCCGAAGCTTTCGATTTGTTCCCAAATTTTCACCACTATTATAGTTTGGTATCCTTTCTGTTTGCAGTTCTTAAAGAATTTATCTTTTATTTTATGAAACTCATTTCGTTCCCGAAATTTCCTGCTCATTCCTCTACGCAGAACATCTGCCTCACCAAGACTAAGCCCTGCGAAATAATGAGCGACTTTAATAACATCTTCTTGGTAAACCATAACGCCATAGGTTTCTTCAAGAAGATTATAGAAATCTGGTAAGGCATTTCTAGCTTTTTCACGTAGTTCTTTGTTATGAAAGCGCCTGATATATTCGTTCATCATCCCGCTTTGCGAAACACCAGGTCGAATAATAGAACTTGCTGCAACTAGCCGTAAATAATCATCAGCTTTAAGTTTGGTTAGTAACATTCGCATGCCGGGAGATTCCACATAGAAACACCCGACACAATCGCCAATTTTAAGCAGGTTCTTAATTTTAGGATCTTCTTTTAATTTTTTCATTTGATGAATATCGACATCAAGACTTCTGTTATTTTTAATAATTGAAAGAGAATCTTTTATCTTTCCCAGACCACGTTGACCAAGAACATCGTACTTGTGAAGACCAATATCTTCGGCCTCTATCATGCTAAAGTGTGTTGTAGGAAATCCTTTTGGAGGCAGCATAGTAGCAGTGTAGGTAGTTATCGGTTCTTCAGAAATAATTATCCCACTGGAGTGCACGCTAAGATGATTGGGTAAGCCTTCAATTCGCTTGTAGTGTTTTACTACTAGTCTAGCCATTTCATCTAGTTGGGCATAGTTTTCTGCTTTTTGCATAGCGTTAATTTGGATGGGGGGCATTCCGAAAACTTTACCTAATTCTCGTAGCGTTGCTCTTCCTTTAAAAGTATTGTAGCTGCCAACTAAAGCAGTTTTATCCCATCCATATTTATTGAATAAGTAGCGAGTTACTGTGTTTCTCTCTACGGATGAGAAGTCAATATCGAAATCGGGTAAACTTGAGCGTTCTGGGTTGATAAAACGCTCGAAGTAGAGGTCAAGTTCTATCGGGTCTACATCGGTAATGCGAAGGAGGTAAGCGACCATGCTGTTCGCTCCACTACCTCTGCCAACATAATAGAAGTTTTGACTGCGAGCATAATTTACCATGTCCCAATTAATGAGGAAGTAAGAAGAAAAGCACTTGTCTTCGATTACTTTCAACTCTTTTTCCATTCGCTCGATTACATTAGTTGGGGCATTTCCATAGCGGTATTTTAAACCTTCAATTGCCTGAGATCTAATTAGGCTTAAATCTTCAGAAATGGAGGTAGTGTAATGTTTCTTGTTTTTGAAAGTAGTAAAATCAAAATCGATAGAACATTCGTTAAGCAAGTGTTTAGTGTTTGTAATTATTGTAGGGTAATCTTTAAAAATCTCTTCGAGCCGTGTTTCAGGAACCATTATCTCGTATTGATTGGCTAGTTCTTTTTCGGGAAGCATGCTAAGTAAAGAATTGGTGTCAATTGCCCGTAAGAATTTGTGTGTTTGGAATTCATCGATTGAGCCTAATGTTACTGGTTGTAGGATTACGAGTTTATCTTGGTGTTTTTTCCAATTAGTAAACAGGAGCTTGGTAATTTCTGAAGGCCTCACCCCTATATATTCATTGTCTTTTAAATCTCGATAACGTTCTGTTTGAAAAGGGTAAACAATAAACGAATGAGAAAACTCGGGTGCTGTATCAGGAATTTTTTCTTTGTTGTGTTGATAGCGAGTAAGTGTTTCGTTTAGTTCTTTAAAGCCTAAATTGTTTTTTGCAATACCAATGAATTGTTGTGTAACACC
>Ga0115568_10002591_pt1 | contig 12528 bp, 6 predicted proteins | sample COGITO_mtgs_1204_FD_87296 | JGI IMG/M metagenome (GOLD analysis project Ga0115568, IMG submission 87296) | Pelagic marine microbial communities from North Sea - COGITO_mtgs_120426 | ecosystem: Environmental > Aquatic > Marine > Epipelagic | place: Germany:Helgoland, sampling site Kabeltonne...
AAGAAAAATATTTCATCTCCCGTTTGAAATCGTCTAAGGGATGGGCAGATATATAAATCCCAACACCCGCTTTTACTTTTTTCAACAACTCCAAAGTTCCCCATGATTCACATTCGGGAATTTTAATTTCTTGAATTTGTTCTTGACTATCATCCCCAAACAAATTGGTTTGAGAAGAATTTAAATTTTCTTGATATTTAGCTCCGTATCGGATTGCTTTCTCTAGGAAAATTATTCCATCCCCATCGGGATTAAAATATTGTGCACGGTGACAGTTTCCAAAAGAATCTAAACCTCCTGCCAAAGTCAAGTTTTCAAGTGCTTTTTTATTTGCAGCTCGTAAATCAATTCTTTTGGTCAAATCAAAAACAGAGGTATACCTGCTTTCCTCACGATGCTCAATAATGGTCTCTACGGCTCCTCTACCGACTCCTTTTACAGCTCCCATACCAAAACGAATAGCTTGTTGATTATTTACAGTAAACTTATAAAAGGATTCGTTTACATCGGGCCCAAGTACATTGAGTCCCATCCGGCGACACTCTTCCATAAAAAAGGTTACTTGTTTGATGTCGCTCATGTTATTTGATAAAACCGCTGCCATGTATTCAGCGGGATAATGTGCTTTTAAATAAGCGGTTTGATACCCAATCCAAGCGTAGCATGTCGAATGCGATTTATTAAAAGCATAAGAAGCAAACGCTTCCCAATCTTTCCATATTTTTTCTAATTTTTTTGGGTCATGTCCATTGGCTGTTCCTCCTTCAATGAACTGGGGTTTCAACTTGGCCAGCAGTGCATGTATCTTTTTACCCATTGCCTTACGCAAAACATCTGCTTCACCTTTGGTAAAACCTGCAAGTTTTTGAGAAAGTAACATCACTTGCTCTTGATAAACAGTTATCCCATAGGTTTCTTGAAGATATTCCTCCATATCATCCAAATCGTAGGAAATTTCTTCTTTTCCATTTTTACGAGCAACAAAACTTGGAATATACTCCAAAGGACCCGGACGATACAAAGCGTTCATTGCTACTAAATCTGCAAAAATAGTGGGTTTTAAATCCTTTAAATATTTCTGCATCCCGGCAGATTCGTATTGAAAAATCCCAACCGTTTCTCCCCTTTGAAAGAGTTCATAGGTTTTGACATCATCTAAAGGGAAAGTATCTGGATCTAAATCTATGTTGTGTTTATATTTAACTAATTTGACGGTGTCTTTGATTAAGGTCAAGGTCTTCAATCCTAAAAAGTCCATTTTCAACAAGCCCGCGTCTTCTACTACAGAATTATCAAATTGAGTCACAAACAAATCAGAATCTTTCGCAGTTGCAACGGGAACAAAATTGGTGATATCATCTGGAGTGATAATTACCCCACAAGCATGAATTCCTGTATTTCGCAAAGAACCTTCCAAAACCTTTGCTTGTTGAATTGTTTCTCCCGACAAACTTGCTTCTTGTGAGAGTGATAAAAATTCTTTCACTTTTTGGAACTCATCGGCTCTCAAGTTTTTTTGAAGTTCTTTTTCTTCAAGGCCAAAAATCTTTGACAGTTTAATGTTTGGTAACATTTTTGAAATTCGATCAGCCTCATTCAATGCTAAATCCAATACGCGTGCAGTGTCACGAATTGAGGATTTTGCAGCCATAGTTCCGTAGGTTATGATTTGTGCTACCTGATTAGAACCGTATTTGTCGATTACATAATCCATTACCTTTCCACGACCTTCATCATCAAAATCAATATCAATATCCGGCAGACTTACCCGATCGGGATTAAGAAAACGCTCAAAAAGAAGATTGTATTGAATGGGATCCAAATTTACAATCCACAAACAGTATGCAACTACGGATCCAGCCGCTGAACCCCGGCCGGGTCCAACCGAAACTCCCATATCTCTTGCAGCTGCAATCAAATCTTGAACAATTAAAAAATACCCCGGATAGCCTGTGTTAGCTATGACACTCAATTCAAAATCAATTCGTTCCGAAATTTCATCGGTCAGTGTACCATACCTTTTTTTAGCACCTTCATAAGTTAAATGACGAAGAAAATTATTTTCCCCCAGTTTACCATCTGGGTCTTCTTGAACTAAATATTCTTTTGGAATATCGAATTTTGGCAGTAACACTTCTCGTGTCAATTCAAAAGGCTCTATTTTATCAATCAGGGTTTTGATATTCAAAATCGCCTCAGGCAAATCTTGAAACAAAAGTTTCATTTCTTCGGGGGATTTGATGTAGTATTCTTGATTAGGGAAGCCATAACGAAAGCCACGTCCTCTTCCTATCGGTGTGGCTTGTTTTTCTCCTTCTTTTAAACAGAGTAGAATGTCATGAGCATTCGCCTCTTCTTTAGCGGCATAATAGGTATTGTTGGATGCAATTAAAGGAATTTGATGTTGTTGAGACAAAGAAATTAAAACCTCATTTACTCGTTTCTCGTCTTCTTGACCATGACGCATGATCTCAATGTAAAGATCCTCTCCAAACATTTTGTGCCACCATTGCAAAGCCTCTTCTGCCTGACGGTTTCCAATGTTTAAAATTTTCGAAGGAACTTCACCATAGAGATTTCCTGTCAAAACAATGAGATCTTCTTTGTATTGTTCAACAATCGTACGATCAATTCTTGGAACATAATAGAAGCCTTCAACATAGGCTATTGATGTCATTTTGGCTAAGTTGTGATATCCTTTTTTGTTCTTTGCTAAGAATACAATTTGATACCCATCATCACGTCGAGTTTTATCTTTATAATCTTCGCAAACATAAAATTCACATCCAACAATGGGTTTAATTTGTGCTTCCGAATCAGCCCCTTTATTGTGATTGTTTATTGTCTTTATAAAGTGAAATACCCCCATGAGATTTGCATGATCTGTAAGGGCTATGGCCGGCATTTGGTGTTTTGAAGCAATACCAACCATCTGACTCATTTTGGAAGTAGCTTGAAGTACAGAAAATTGTGAATGATTGTGTAAATGCACAAAAGGGGCTTGCTCAAGTTCGGGACTAATGGTTTCCGATGGCGGTTTGGCAGGCTCTGGTTCTTGGTTTTGAACTATTTTTTTTGAAGCTTCTTTTAAGTTCTGGTGGGTTAGTCCAATTAATGAAATGGTATCTTCTTGTTCCTGGAGCGTTCTCAGAAGATCTCCTTTTCCTGCTAAAGCTTTAGGATGTAATTGATCTGTCCGGAGTAATTCCAAAAAGCAACGAGTCGTTGCCTCAACGTCAGCAGTTGCATTATGAGCCTCGCCAAAACCTTTTCCAAACAGATGAAGATACAACTCGGTTAGGGTTGGAAGCTTAAATTTACCTCCTCGCCCTCCCGGTATTTTACACAAGTTTGCCGTCTCTTCGGTACAAGTGTCAATGATTTGAACATCCTCTAAAGGGTTATGATCTCCCAAACGCAAATATTCTGCTCCCAAAATGTTGAGGTCAAAACTTACATTATGGCCCCCAACATAATCCGCCTCAGATAAAGCTTGGGTAAAAAGATTTAAAACCTCCTTTAAACGTACACCCTGATCGAGAGCTAATTCAGTAGATATCCCATGAATCTGCTCCGCATCAAAAGGCACGGTAAACCCATCAGGGGTTACTAAATAATCTTCATGAGAAACCAACGCCCCTCTTTCATCGTGAAGTTGCCATGCAATCTGAATGCAACGTGGCCAATTTTCAGAATCAGACAAAGGTGCATCCCAACGTTTTGGGAGTCCTGTCGTTTCGGTGTCGAAGATGATGTACATATAAACGAAAATAACAAATTCAATTGAAGGATTGAACATGTTTTATATGGAGTTATTAACTGATTTGTGTAAAGTAAAAATTCTACTCTATTTTTTTGAAAATCCACAAAATTAAATTAAAAAAAAGATAATATTTCTGAGGTGTAAATACCAAAGAAACAAGCAAAAGAAAAAAATGAGCTTATATTTGCAAAAAATAATTCGGATCGAATCTTTGATCACTTCTTTTTCGGAAACCCAAAATCAAAAAACGCTTGAAGAGCGACTTTTAAGGGATGACTCTTGTTTATTTTTAAAAGGAACCGTTGGCTCTGGAATAAGTTTTGTGCTTGCAAATAGCTTTAAAGCTATAGGAAAGACAATGCTTTTCATATGTGAAAACCGCGAAAAAGCTGCCTATCAACTGAATGATTTTGAGCGGATTCTTGGAAACGATAACGTCCTTTTTTTTCCTTCGAGTTATAGAAAACCTTATCAAACAGAAACCACAGACAATGCTAATGTATTGCTTCGTTCAGAGGTTTTAACCAAACTAGGGAATTCAAAAAAACCTAAACTCATAGTCAGCTATCCGCAGGCTATTTTTGAAAAAGTAGTCTCTCAATCTACTTTAAAAAGGAACACCCTTGAAGTTGTAACAGACAGTTCGCTTTCAATCGATTTTGTCAACGAAGTACTTTTCGAATATCAATTTGAGCGGGTTGACTTTGTCACTCAACCGGGAGAATTTTCAGTTCGTGGTGGAATTATCGATGTATTTTCTTTTTCAAATCAGCATCCCTACAGAATTGAATTTTATGATGATCGAGTTGAGAGTTTGAGGAGTTTTGACGTTGCAACACAACTATCTATTTCTCCACTCAATAAAATTCAATTACTCCCAAATACTTCTGAAGGTTTTACCAAAGCCAAACGAAAAAACTTAATCGAGGTCATTGCGCCTAGAGGGTTGTTAATTACTCAAAATTTTGATTTTATAGGTTCCCGAATAGAACACTATTTCAAAGATGCCGTTACAAGTTTTGAAAAACTAGAAACAGAAACTCACCATCTTCCCCCCGATGTTTTATTTGCCTCCAATGAAGAATTTACTCAGTCTGCTACCTTACTATCTCTGGTAAGTTTAAGTATGACTAATGCTCTTTCAAAACAAGAAAAAATTTTTTTTAAACAAAGTCCCCAACCTGCCTTCAATCGTAAATTTGATCGTTTGATCAATTATCTTAACGACAACCACGAAAAGGGTTACCAAAACTATATTTGTTGTGCCAGTGACCAACAAGCCCAGAGGTTCAAAGATATTTTTGAGGAAGGGGAGGAAATTGTTCATTACAAAACAGTAGTTACTCCCCTTTTTGAAGGTTTTGAAGATGTTGATGCTAAGATTGCTTGTTTTACTGATCATCAAATTTTCGAACGTTATCACAAATATCAACTTAAAACAACAAAAGCTAAAAAAGAAGCACTCACCCTTAAGGAGCTCACGCATTTGAAGGTTGGAGATTATGTGACCCACATAGACCACGGAATTGGTCAATTTGGAGGGCTTCAAAAAATTGATGTTGAAGGAAATAAACAAGAAGCCATTAAACTGGTCTATGCAGACCGCGATATTCTGTATCTCAGCATTCATTCTTTACACAAAATCTCTAAGTTTAACGGAAAAGATGGGAAGGTTCCTAAGATTTACAAACTGGGTTCTACTGCCTGGAAAAGTCTTAAACAGAAAACAAAAACTCGGGTTAAACAAATTGCATTTAACCTGATCGAACTCTATGCAAAAAGACGCCAAAAAATAGGTTATGCATGTGATCCAGACAGTTATCTACAACACGAACTAGAGGCTTCTTTTATCTTTGAAGATACTCCAGATCAAAGCACTGCAACTGCTGATGTCAAAAAAGACATGGAAAGTGAGCAACCCATGGATCGTTTGGTTTGCGGAGATGTTGGTTTTGGAAAAACTGAAGTTGCCATTCGAGCAGCATTCAAAGCAGTTGACAACAGTAAACAAGTTGCTGTTTTGGTTCCTACAACCATTCTAGCTTTTCAACATTTTAAGAATTTTTCTAAACGCCTAGAAAACCTTCCTGTTCGGGTAGATTACCTGAATCGCTTTCGTTCAGCCAAACACAAAAAACAAATCATTGAAGACCTTAAAGGCGGTAAAATTGATATTCTCATTGGCACCCATCAATTAGTAAGTAAAAGTGTAGAATTTAAAGATCTTGGTCTTTTGGTGGTTGACGAAGAACAAAAATTTGGAGTTGCAGTTAAAGAAAAGCTTCGAGCACTCAAAACCAATGTTGATGTTTTAACACTTACTGCTACTCCCATTCCTCGTACGCTTCAATTCAGTTTAATGGCGGCTCGAGACATGTCAGTTATTGCTACTCCCCCACCAAATCGATACCCCATTGAAAGTGAAGTGATTCGTTTTAACGAAGAATTTATTCGAGATAGTGTTTCCTACGAAATACAGCGAGGGGGTCAAGTTTTTTTCATTCATAACCGCGTAGAAAACATTACCGAAGTTGCTGGGATGCTTCAACGACTTATTCCTGATGCACGAATACGGATTGGGCATGGCCAAATGGATGGAAAAAAATTAGAAGAAAATCTTTTGCAATTTATGGATGGAGGATACGACATTCTAGTTGCAACAACAATTATCGAAAACGGTTTGGACGTTCCCAATGCCAATACCATTTTCATAAACAGTGCACAAAACTTTGGCTTGAGTGATCTTCATCAAATGAGAGGCCGTGTTGGGAGAAGTAACAAAAAAGCATTTTGTTATTTCATTACTCCTCCATACAGTGCACTGACCAGCGATGCCCAAAAAAGAATTCAAGCTATTGAGCAGTTTGCGGCTTTGGGTTCAGGAATTCAGATTGCAATGAAAGATTTAGAGATTCGAGGAGCCGGAGATTTACTTGGAGGAGAACAAAGCGGTTTTATAAACGACATCGGATTTGAAACTTATCAAAAAATTTTAAAAGAAGCCATCGAGGAATTGAAAGAAAATGAATTCAAATCCTTGTATGGCAAGTCTAAAAAAGAAGATCCAAAAACTTTTGTGAAAGAAATTCAAATTGACACAGACTTAGAAGTACTTTTTCCAGATCACTACATCAATAGCGTAAGTGAACGTCTTACATTGTACAACCGCTTAGGAACCTTGAAAGACGAAACTGAATTAGAAACATACCAAAAAGAAATTGAAGATCGGTTTGGGCCCTTACCCAATCAAGCAGAAGCTTTATTGGATAGTGTACGTTTGAAATGGAAAGCGGCTCATTTGGGAATTGAACGCATTCTACTCAAAAAAAATCAATGCATTGGATATTTTATTGCTGATCAAGAAAGCACATTTTATCAAAGTAATCGTTTCAAACAACTTTTGGCTTGGGTACAACAAAATCCAAATCGAGTAAACATGAAAGAGAAACAAACCAAAAATGGTTTAAGATTGCGACTTGCCTTTAACAAGATTGGTTCTGTAAAACAAGCTATTGAACTTCTCCCTGATTTAGAGTGACTTCAAGTCTTTAATCACTTTAAATGCTGTATTTACTGACTCTTCATCAACCAGAATTGTAAATTCATTAGAAGTCGAAATAACTTGTGTAATATTAACTCCTTCCCAAGACAGGCGTTGAAAAATAAAATAATAAATTCCGGGAATATTCACATTCTCTGTTGGCAACTTTATGGTTACAGAAGATAAGTTTTCGGATTTTTCAAGTAATTGTTCTTTACTAAAAAAAGTATCAACCAAATGACTCATATTACTGCTGATTACAATATTAGATTCTGAAACTCCCCGAGAAGAAGTATAAAAAGCTGTTTTATTATCGTTAACCTGAGACAAAAAAGAAGCTTGAGCACTCAATAAAGTATCCGAAATTTTAAAACTGTAATCAACCAGTGATGAACGAACAGTTATGTCTCCTATTTCTTTTAAAACCTTTACAATCTTATGAGTTGAAAGAAATTCCATATTATCTGAAATTCTTTTTAAGGCCATCACTATTGCACCGCTACGAGCTTCTTTTTGAAGTGCAATTTCAATTTCAGGTTGAATTTGTCGTGCCAAGGAGGTTAAATTTATAATCCCCTGAGAAAGGGCTGTAGACAAAAAAGGTTTAGTTTTAATATAATTCTCAACCACTGAAGCAATAGTTTTCATTCATGAAATTGTTAAATTCAAAGTAAATGTATGAAAATAAATACAAATTGTTTTTTTTATAACAATTTTCTAAAAAAAGTAGAACGCATTTTCTAAGTGTTTTCGATTCCATCTACCCTTTTCAACCAAATAAGTAATAATATCAAAGCGAACTTCGCCTTGGAGTTTTTTTTTGTTGAATATAGGTATCCATTGCCATAATCAACAACTGAATTTTTTTCTTACTGACAAAAGTTTCTGGATTTCCATAAATAGATGATGATCTTGCTTTTACTTCTATGGCAACAATAAAATCATCTTTAGTAGCAATGATATCGATCTCTGCCTTACGATATCTGTAATTTTGTTCCAAAATTAAATACCCTTGCTTTTTGGGATATGCCGAAGCTTTTTGTTCTGCAATTTGACCAAAGGTGTAGGATTGACTCATAAGAAATTTGGATTGACCCTTACAAAATAGTTATCCGCCAAAGAAAAAAGGCTTATTTTTGTGAAAATTATTTTTATGGCACTTACTGCAAAACGATACACCATCACTGCTGCACTTCCCTATACAAATGGTCCTATTCACATAGGACACTTAGCTGGAGTCTATATACCAGCTGATATATACAGTCGTTATTTACGTGCCCAAAAAAAAGACGTTGCCTTTATTTGTGGAAGTGACGAACACGGTGTTGCCATATCAATACGAGCTAAAAAAGAAGGGGTAAGCCCTAAAGAAATAATTGATAAATACGACCAAATGATTCGCACTTCATTTGATCAATTGGGAATTTCTTTTGATAATTACTCCCGTACTTCATCCGACATTCATCATAAAACTGCTTCTGAAATTTTCACACAAATGAATGATACCGGGAAATTTACTGAGGAAGTAACTGAACAATTGTTCGACCCCGAAGCAAATCAATATTTAGCGGATCGATTCGTAACAGGCACTTGTCCCAAATGTCAATACCACGAAGCCTATGGAGATCAATGTGAACAATGCGGAGGTTCTTTAAATGCTACTGAATTGATTAATCCGAAATCTACATTGTCTGGCGCCACCCCTGTTTTGAAAAAAACAAAACATTGGTTTTTACCCTTAGATCATTATCAAGACTTTATGAAGGAGTGGGTTATTCAAGGACATAAAGATGATTGGAAACCCAATGTTTATGGACAAGTAAAATCTTGGATAGATGATGGGCTCCGACCAAGAGCAGTTACTCGTGATTTAGATTGGGGCATTCCTGTTCCTGTTGAAGGTGCTTATGGGAAAGTTATGTATGTGTGGTTTGATGCCCCTATAGGATATATTTCTTCAACTAAAGAATGGGCCTCAAAAAACAATAAAGACTGGAAACCTTATTGGAAGGATAAAGAGACTTCTTTAGTTCATTTTATTGGAAAAGACAACATTGTATTTCATTGTATTATTTTCCCATGCATACTAAAAGCTGCGGGAGAATATATCTTACCAGAAAATGTTCCGGCAAATGAATTTTTGAATTTAGAAGGAAATAAAATTTCTACTTCCAAAAACTGGGCTGTTTGGCTTCATGAATATTTAACAGAATTTCCAGGTCAAGAAGATGTATTGCGTTATGTATTAACTTCGAATGCACCCGAAACAAAAGACAACGATTTTACTTGGAAAGATTTTCAGGCAAGAAACAATAATGAATTGGTCGCAATATTCGGAAACTTCATCAATCGAGTGAGTGTGCTTACCCAAAAATATTATGACGGAATAGTACCGGAACAAAAAGACTTAACCCAAGAAGATGAGAAAACATTAAATAAGATGAGAGCATTTCCAGCTGTCATAGGGGGTAGTATTGAGCGATACCGTTTTAGAGAAGCGAGTCAAGAACTTATGAATTTAGCTCGATTGGGTAACAAATATTTGGCAGACCAAGAACCTTGGAGATTAATTAAAGTAGATCCAGAACGAGTAAAAACGATCCTGAATGTTTCCTTACAGATTTCAGCTACTCTTGCCACAGTAGCAGAACCCTTTTTGCCCTTTAGTGCGAAAAAATTGAGAGGTATTCTCAACATTAACAATCCTATGGATTGGAATACAATTGAAACTTCACAAGATATTTTACCAGCTGGTCATATTATTGGAAGTCAGGAGCTCCTTTTTGCTAAGATAGATGATAGCACTATACAAGCTCAGTTGGAGAAACTTGAAGCTACCAAAAAAAATAACTCAGAAGCTAACTATGAATTACCTCCTGTAAAAGAAAACATAAGTTTTGAAGATTTTAGTACGATGGATCTTCGAACGGGAACAATTGTTGAAGCTGAAAAAATAAAAAAAACTAAAAAATTACTCAATCTAAAAGTAGATCTTGGTTTTGAGGTAAGAACAATTGTTTCGGGTATGGCCGAAAGCTATTCAGCTGAGGAAATAATAGGAAAAAAAGTTACTGTTTTAGTTAATCTAGCACCCAGAATCATTAAAGGAGTTGAAAGCCAAGGGATGTTACTTATGACCGAAAACAAAGAGGGTAAACTTATAGTCGTTGGTCCCGAAGACAGCAATATTGATAATGGATTTGAAATAAATTAAAAAACATTGGGTTTGCTCAATATTGCCTTTCATCCCATTTATCAGTTACCCCTTCCCTCAAAACATCGGTTTCCAATGGAGAAGTACGATTTACTCCCCAAACAGTTAATATATGAGGGGACTTGTAGTGCAGAAGATTTTTTTAGTCCAATTGCTGCAGAACAATCTGCTGTGGAAAGGATTCATGATCCAGATTATGTGGAAAAACTTCTAGAACTTGATTTGAACAAAAAAGAGGTGCGAAAAATTGGTTTTCCATTGAGCAAACAACTTATTGAACGAGAATTCATTATCGCAGGAGGAACGATCCAAGGAGCTATAAAAGCAATAGACTCTGGTATGGCTATGAACATTGCTGGTGGAACTCATCACGCCTTTAAAAATCATGGCGAAGCTTTTTGTCTGCTGAATGATCAAGCGATTGCTGCTCAGTATCTTTTAGATAATAAACTGGCTGACAATATTTTAATAATTGACTTGGATGTACATCAAGGTAATGGAACAGCAAAAATTTTTGAATCCAATCCAAAAGTTTTTACCTTTTCAATGCATGGTAAAAAAAACTATCCTTTTCAAAAAGAACAAAGTAATCTGGATTTAGAACTTGAAGACAACTGTTCGGATGATGAATTCATTAATGGTTTGAAAAAAGTCTTACCCAAATTAATTGATGAACTTAAACCGGATATTATTTTTTATTTAAGTGGTGTTGATGTTTTGGGAACAGATAAACTAGGACGCCTAGGGATAACTATTGATGGCTGTAAACAAAGAGATCTGTATGTTTTCGAGCAATGTAAACTGCATGATATACCAGTTCAATGCAGTATGGGTGGCGGATATTCTGAAGATCTTAAAATAATTATTGATGCCCATGCCAATACATTTAGATCAGCTAAAGACATCTTTGATTAGCGCCAGTTTTGACTTTTCATATTAATTGCTGCAATCACTATATCTTTTCTGCTAATTTGTCCAACTAATTTACTGTTTTCAAGGACTGGAAACCTCCTTCTACTGGTGTCATGAAACTTAGACGCAGCATCAAATAAAGTCATTGATGCTGGTAAAGTTTCAACTTTTTTTGTCATGAAATGACCAACTGTTTTATCCAAAATCGGCATATTAAAATATCGACTATCCGAAATCTCTTTCATACAATCCGCTTCAGAGATTACTCCGATAAGCTTCCCACGATCATCAACTACAGGACCTCCAGATATTTTGTTTTTTATAAAAGAATTCATTACCTCATGAATGGACTGATCAATTGTAAAAAGAATCAGATTGGTTGTCATAATATCTTTTACCAAAACAGTTGGTTGCTCAATTTTTTTTCTCTCCTCTCGCTCTCCCTGAAAACTTTTTACTGCCATAATCCTTTTTTTTGATTATCCCTAAGTTATAAAAAAATAAATTGATTCCTGTTTTTTAATCGGCATAAAGAGCTAAAAATGAGATTCAAAGTATGTTTTATCTAATTTATCTTTAACTTCTCCTTATCTTTAATTAAAATTAAATTTAAAAATTTTGTCAAAAAAAATAGGCGTTTTAGGTTGTGGTTGGCTTGGACTTCCTTTAGCAGAATACTTATTAAAACAAGGTTATTATATTAAAGGAAGTACGACTTCCAAAGAAAAATTATCATTACTAAATTCTAGAAAAATTAGCCCTTTCTTACTTGAAATTTCCAAAGATGGTATTGTTGGAGAGCGCAATTTTTTTAATGATTTAGATTTAATTATAATTGCAATTCCTCCGGGTTTAAGATCAAATCCCAAGAAAAGGTTTGATCTAATGATGGTTCAATTTAAACAAGTCTGTATCAATTTTAACATCAAAGAAGTTATTTTTATAAGTAGCACTTCGGTTTATGGAAATCAGTCTGGGCCATTAACTGAAGAAAGTCCGTTGCTCCCAGAGTCAATATCCGGAAAACAACTCATCAGTTGCGAAAATTTGCTGATCAATACTCCCGAACTTTCTGCTACCATACTTAGAATGGGAGGA
>Ga0115568_10002596_pt1 | contig 12517 bp, 10 predicted proteins | sample COGITO_mtgs_1204_FD_87296 | JGI IMG/M metagenome (GOLD analysis project Ga0115568, IMG submission 87296) | Pelagic marine microbial communities from North Sea - COGITO_mtgs_120426 | ecosystem: Environmental > Aquatic > Marine > Epipelagic | place: Germany:Helgoland, sampling site Kabeltonne...
CACAGCGATGCGGATCAACTCGCCCACCCCGTAGGTGGTGCAGTACTTCGGGTGGCGCCGTTCGGGGGCGACTTGCTCGAGCCCGGCTGCCGCCGCCATCTCGATGATCGCGATGGCGGCGGCAGCCGGGCTCGAGCAAGTCGCCCCCGAACGGCGCCACCCGAAGTACTGCACCACCTACGGGGTGGGCGAGTTGATCCGCATCGCTGTGGCCGAAGGTGCAGATGCAATCCTGTTAGGGATCGGCGGTAGCGCAACCAGCGACCTCGGGCTTGGCGCACTCGAAGCACTGGGCCTCCGACTGGTCGATTCTAACAACAAGCGCATTGAGCGGATCATCCCGTCACGCTGGCCGGAAGTGGCACAATTATCCGGTGACATCGCGGTACCCTTGCCGCCCATTTACATCGCTTGCGACGTCGACAATCCGCTCCTCGGCCCACGTGGCGCGGCAGCCGTCTATGGCCCCCAAAAAGGACTCCCCGCTGATGAAGTCGAGGCGTTCGACGACGCAGCTGCAGACCTCGCGGCCAAGCTCTGCCAACACTTCAATCAGCCCCAAAATTTACACGAATTACCCGGTAGCGGTGCCGCCGGCGGCATCGGCTTCGGCCTCAAAGTTGCCTGTAATGCGGAATTCATCGCGGGCTTCGAGCTCGTCACCGCATGGCTCGATCTCGACGCGAAAATCGCCGCCGCAGACCTGATCCTCACCGGCGAAGGCAAAATTGACAGCAGCTCTCTCAGCGGCAAAGGCCCGGTCGCACTGGTCACCGCGGCACACAAAGCCGACAAGCGCAGCATTCTGCTTACAGGCGCGGTCGAAGCCGCCGCCGCAGCCCATCTGCACGAGCACTTCCCGAAGTGCGCTCTGTACGAGATCACCCCTCCAAACTGCCCGCTGGCACAGGCCCTTGTCGATGGACCCGAAAATTTGACAGCTAAAACCGCCAGCGTCCTCCGCCACCACTTCCCACTATGACGTCTGAAGAGCACGAACTACGGCAAGCCAGAATCAAGCGCATTCGCAGAGTGAAGCGCTGGCTCAGGCTGTTACCGCGGCGCTCGAATATACATCGCTACCCCATTCTGCGCCTGTTTGCCGAATCTGCGCGCCGGCGCATCTATCTCTGGAGCTTCCGAACCGAAAATGCCGCTCCGGCCATTTATGCCGGCTGCATTCTAACCCTGCTGCCACTGTACGGAATCCAAATTCCACTCGCCTTCCTGCTCGCCCTATTGCTGCGCGCTAACCTGCCAATCCTCGCGGGACTGCAAGTCGTTTCCAACCCTATTACCGTGCTGCCCATCTGGTATGCGGCCTATCAAATCGGCCGCAACTTTCTCAGCGTGATCGGGTTTGAAACCTCACCGCTTAGCCGCGGCGAAGTGCGCATCATGCTGGAAAATTTCACCTCTGGAGAATGGGGCACTCATCTCGACAGGCTGATGACTGTATTCGGGATAACGAGTCTCGGCAGCATTATTATGGGAACCTTTATCGGCCTCATCGCCACTTACACCTACCGTACCGTCGCAATCCGGACCACAGCGAGCTATGCGCGCTTGGTCAAAATAATAAACGATCGCAAGACACGCAAAAAAACGCCACCTGTTGGCACCTCCGCAGATGCATAAATTCCTCCGCTTCCTCGCCATCACTTTCCTGTCGGCCTATGCGGTCGCCGCGCACGCGGACCGCGTATACCTCGGCATCGATACACTGGAGCAATCCGGCTTCCGTGCAATCGCTGGCAAACGCGTCGGCTTGCTCACACATCCCGCTGGCGTCAACCGCAACGAAGTCAGCAGCATCGACGTCCTGCGCAGCGCGCCCAACGTGCACCTCGTGGCGCTGTTCGGCCCAGAGCACGGCATTTACGGCAACGAAAAAGCCAACCACCCCGTCGAGAACCAAATCGACCCGCGCACCCAGCTTCCGGTCTATTCGCTGTACGGCAAATATCGCAAACCCGCCCCTGAAATGCTGCGCGGACTCGATGCACTGGTGATCGACCTGCAAGACGTCGGGGTGCGCTCCTACACGTACGTCAGCTGTATGCGCTACGCGATGGAAGCCTGCTTCGAAAACAACGTCGAAGTGGTGGTGCTCGACCGCCCCAATCCGCTCGGTGGCCTCAAGGTCGATGGGCCGCCGCTCGACCGCAAATGGCGCAGCTATGTCGGCGCCTTTCAGGTGCCCTACGTGCACGGTCTGACCATCGGCGAGCTCGCACAACTCGCGAAACACAGCTCAGGCTGCATGGAGATTTCCAACAGCGTGCGCCAAGCAGGCAAGCTCACTGTCATCAAGATGCGTGGCTGGCGGCGTGACATGCTGTGGCCGCAAACTGGCCTGCGCTGGGTGCCGACCTCGCCTTATATCCCCGACTTGTCTGCCGTGCTCGGCTATGCCATGACCGGCCTCGGCGCGCAAGTGGGTGGCTTTTCCCACGGTATCGGCACGCCCTACCCGTTTCGCTTGCTGCGCTACAAGGGTAAGTCTGCCGCTGAAGTGCAGCGAGCACTCGCCAGTCGCACGATCCCGGGGCTGAGCTTCCGTATCCTCCGCACCCAAACTAAAGCTGGAACAGAGGTCGAAGGGGTCTACGTCAACGTCAGCGATTGGAGCCAGGTTAGGCCCACGGAAATCAGTTTCCATATGATGCAACTCACTGCCGCATGGACACAGGGCAATCCCTTTGCGGCCGCAGCCAACCCCACGCTGTTTAACAAGCATGTCGGCAGCACGGCTTGGTGGGATGAAATCACGCAACGCGGCGCCCAAGCACGCGCCCACCAATTCGCTCGCCACTGGTCCAAAGAAGCACGCGCCTTCCAACAGCACCACCTGCAGTTCCGACTCTACTAAAACAAGCCGAAGCCTCCACGCCTCATTGCTGCGGGTAAAACAGCACCCGGTCGTGGACCAGCAAAGCCAGGTCTACTTTGCCGTCACCAGTCAAATCTGCCAGCACCACTTGGCGCGGCTCAAGGCTACCACCGGTACGGCCTTGATAATGCATATTCTGCTCAAACACCTGCCAGAACATTCGACTGCCCCAGCTCGAATCTTGCTGCACCAGAACCTCCACCACATGGCTTTTGCCGTCTACGGCGACTAACTCCAAGTGTCCGTCACGGTCAAAATCGACGCCTGCCACATGGCTATAGCGGACATCTTTCAGCTCCGTCTCGTAACGATCGACCGCAACACGCGTCCAGACATCAGCCACTGAAGGCAGCAGCCAGAAACGATCGGCACCGGCAAACACATACGCCGCCTGCCCCTGCAGGTCATCCAACTGAAACCACTGCTTCAACTTGATGGAACCGGCATCATGGGTCGTTTGATAACGAAAGACGCCATCGGGATCGCGCTCGAGAACTTGAAACTCCCCAGCGGATTCAATGTAAAAGACCAATTGCGCCAGCGCTCCTTGTTTATACAGCGGCACCACGGCCGACACCATCTCATCACCACGGCGGGCATTAAACTGATCCACCATTTCGAGATTCCCCGCCTTCACACTGAGTGCACGCGCATATCCGCTGCGCCCGACAACGAGCTCATTCATCCCGTCTCCGTCGACATCAAAGACACTCACCTGCGACTGCTGTATGCCCTTCAGCAAGCTCTCTCGAATGGTCGACTCCTTGGCGACCTCGACGAGATCGAATGAATCCGTCGGATCGGCAAACAATAGCACCGGCGCTTCCCGCGGCACGAAAACCATCAATCCGCGGCGGCCATCAGCAAAAATATCCACTGAACGGATCGCAGACGGCTTGCGCTTCACTCCATCCAAAACGGTGCGAGACAGCACCGTCCACTGCGCTCTCGGATCTTTTCGGTTCGCGGGCCGAGCCAGTGTCAGTGACATTTTGCCTTTCGCCTCACTCACTAGGACCAGCTCATCATAACCATCCGCATCCAGATCCACTGCCTGACAAACCAAGGGATCCCCCTCCCCCACCATCAGCTGACGCGGAAACGCAATGCGGCCCTCCTGATTCAGATGACTCACACCAACAGTCTTTTCCCCAGCGCTCATCACCACGACACTTTCACGCTCATCGTCAAAAAAGTGCCCACTGGTGATCGAGGAAATCGCGGAAAACGAAGGGAAGGTCTGCGGCGTTCGAAAGTGACTACCTTCCTTTAGAAACAACAGCAGTTCCGCGCTGGACGGGTTCGCCACCAGTAAGTCCTGAAGCCCGTCGCCATCCAAGTCGCCCCAAGCGTAACTAGCCGACGAACGACCCTTGTTAAAAATCGGATAAATCTCGGGTTGCACTGCCGCAAACCCTGCCACGGTTGGCTCCGCGGAAGCCTGCTGCAGACGGAAAAACTCCAAGCCGCCGCTTCGGGAATTGACCGCACAAAAAGACAATGCCTCGTCGCCGTTTCGCGGTAGCGCTCGCACAGAGCGCACGGGGCGCTCAAAAGCAAAACGCCGCTCCGGTCCGAACCCACCAGCTGCCAACTGCTCCCGCAGTGCCAGCGACTGGTCCCCATTCGCCGTAATGTACAGTATGTCCGCACGGCCATCATCGGTCACATCCTCCAGCAACAAGTTAAACGGATTGTTGCCCGTCACATAATACCGCTCGGGGTCCCCCAGTTGTCCGTCCGCATCCTGCTGAAAGACCCGCAACGCATCTCCCGAAATAACCACGAGTTCTGCTCGATCATCGCCATCGATATCGGCGATCTTAACCGTGTGGTTCCACCCCAGTGCTTCAAAGTCATCAAACTCGTGCGTCTCTGTCCAATGGCCACTCTCGTCCTGGTAGCGAATTGTCAACGGCACTTCGCGCGCCGTGTAGGCTAAATCATCGCGACCATCGCCATTTAAATCGCCCACCGACAAATCAAACACCGGAAAACCAATCGTTATACCTTCACGCTCAAAACGGGCATCTTCCAACTCCGGCTCCCAACGATTGCGATTGAAATGTGTCTTACCGACCGCAGTAGCCGCAGCCTCCCCGCGCTGATACAATATCTCAATCTGCGAACGATCATTATTCACCACCGCCAAATCATTCAGCCCGTCGTTATTAAAATCACTCACATTGAGCGCGCGAATCGCCCAATCGAGCTTCAATACCTCCGGCCCGCTAAACGAAAAAGACGCCGCAGGGGCACCGGCCAGCGATGAAGACGCCGCCACCGCGCCCATCCCGTAGCACCAGCTGCGCATCCATCGGCGAGTCGCGTATCGGTTCAACGCACGACCGAACTGCTGCATCCTCCACGCACTCATTCACTGTCCTCGCTCTTAATGATTAATGTACGTCCGAACAACCCATCCGGCGCTTCATTGACCTCCGAAATCAAACGGTAAGGCGCATCCAAATCAGCAGGAATTTTGTCGGCACGCAGACGCTTAGATAGCCCACTCATCGCACCGGCCTGTAACAGCGAGCGGAAAAACGGCTCGATCATTTGCTCCGCATCGACGAACGAACGTCCGACCGCATGCGGGCGCGCGATCCTTTCAAACAACAGTTCGGTTTGCGGATTCTGCCAGAAACCGGCACCGTCCTGGCTCATGCGAGAGAGTACCTCATGCAGCAAGCCCACGTGCCCGACATTCACGATCAAGCTAGAACGAGTAATGGCATAGCTGAAACCAACCCCCGCCTGCGGCAAATTGGGGTCACTGGGGCCCTTAATGGTGTAAATGGTTTGCCCCTCATACTCCTGCTCCTGGATCAAGCCCTTCACCTCCGGCGCCATATCCTTAAATGTCTCGATCGCTTGTGCCAGTGCCTGCGCATTCTTCACGTCGATCACAAACAATTGCTGCGGTTCTGCAGCCACCGCACTCCTACGATCGGCCTGGTCGAGCACTGAAAGGCTGACCATCTGTGCGCCCAAATTCTCTAGAACCGAGGCCCGCAGGTCGACGCCGGTAGTGGTCTGCATAATCTTCATTTGCATATTAAGTAGCGGCGAGAGCGTCGGGCTGGCCGAGGTGAGTAGCGCCTCCAGGTTCGCCAACATGGCACCGAAATCAAATAACGAGATCGAGCTGCTCAACACCCCTTCCGGAACGTAGCGCGCCTCTGGCCATTCACCAGGCGCATAGCTGAGTAAGCTCAAGAGCCCTCGTTTCTCCGCGTAAATCAACCCGCCATGCGATAGCAGCCCCTCATCCAGTAATTCAAAATCAATATACAATGCTTGCAACGACTCCAGAGACAGGGCGTTTCCCAAGCTCTTTGCCGTCACGCCGAACAGCGCCAGTCCGCCAATCTTCGACTGCTCCAGCAACGTGTCGTTCAGGGGCGGCATGAGCTCCACAAGGTTCACATACAACCCGACATCGCCACGGCCGGATTCCTCTCGCGAACGGAGATACACATCGGTTGTCGAAATCGGCGCACTCGCCCCCTCCTTGATCGTTTCGACTGCTTCGCGCAAGCGACTCTCGGGGGTTGCCAAGATGAAAATACCATCCACCAAAGCATAACCATCCTCCACGTAGGTGAGCTCGCCATCGAACACCTCATCAAAATGCAGCGTCACCCCCATAAACAGCTCCTCCACTATCGTATGCTCGATCGCTGGTTTGAGCGCCTTTTGCGCCTCCGCATTGCGCTTGAACTGAATCTGCATCAGCTCATGCATCCGCGCTTCATCGCCGCTAAACTCAGCCATCAGAATCACTTCGGGACGCTTCGCTTGGCGCAGAATCAACTCAGACAAGTTATAACAAGCCAGGCTCGCCTGCCCAGGAAAGAGCGCAAACAGATCCTCATAGCTCAGCCCGAATTCCTGTTCCAACACTTTGGTAAAGCCCGAAGGCCCCTCGACCGCGGCATCCCCCGCAGCGGCTTCGTCCAACATCGGTTGAAAGAACGCCAGCAATGCCTCATCCTCAAACAAGGTCGCAATCGGATGCGTCGCCCACTGCTCCCGTGTCTCGGAAAAACTCCGGACCGTCAGCATCAATTCCACATCCTCACCGATCAAGCGCTGCAAAGGCACCGCTTGCACGGATCCAACCGACACCCCCACAGATAAAAATAATAACAGCCATGTCTTCATAATAAAAATCTTCCTACTTTATACCTTTACTGAATCTCAGAATCTCGACGACGCCCGATTACACACGATTAGTCATACGCCAGCACCTCGCTGAACACCGACGCTCTACTCGCGCGTCGTTCCGCCTGCCCGCACCCCGTCAAGCTTCGGCGGACTCAAATAGCGAAAGCCGCTATTCGGATTACGCGGATCAAAGGCATAGGCATCACGATTATCCAAAAAGGATTTCACCACATGCGAAGAGATCGAAAAGCCCAAGCCCTCCGCACCGAAAGCCGCGATCTTCATATTATTCACCCCCACCACTTCACCACGTAGGTTAAACAAGGGACCGCCCGAATTGCCTGGGTTAATCTGCGTGGTGGTCTGCAAATAAAGGCGCCCGCCCACCACTCGGTTCGCCACACTGATAATGCCCTCGGAAACCGTGCGATCGAGGCCCAGCGGACTGCCGATCGCAAACACAGTCTGCCCCTCGCGCACGCCGTCATCGCCCACCGCCAAGGCTACAGTCTTAAACGTTTCCGCACCCTCAGGCTCAATTTTGAGGAGTGCCAGATCCAGCTCCGAGCTGGTTGCCACAATTCGCACATGATCGTACGTCACCTTCGAAAGCTCACGTGCCCCCTCTCTAAAAATCGTCACGGAAATACGATGTTCGCCGGCGATCACATGATCATTGGTCACGACATAACCGTCCTCATGGATCACAAAACCGGAACCTAAGCCCGTCGGCGTTTGCACCAAAGCGACTGCCTCGCCCAACTGGTCCACCCATTCGCGAATTGGTTGATCCTGTCCATCCGCTGCGACACGATACAATGTGTCGTCCGCCACAGCAGCCAACGCAGCTCCAGTGTCTGGATCTATTTGACTCAAACGGGCGACCGCGCCCTTTGGCACCGCGATCACATCGAATCCCAAATCGACATAATACACATCGGGCCGTTCCAGCACGATATCCCCCCGGAGCCCGCCCCCATCCTTCAACTCAATCGAGTGAAAGGCCTGAAGCGAAGCCACACAAAGCGTCAAATAAAACAACCAGCCAACTTTCAGCATACCTGCTTAGTAAAGCCGAGAATACTACACTTGCCACCAAATAAGCGCAAAAAATCAGCCCAAACTGCGGTGTGTCACCTGCTATCGGAGGTCGAGTGGAGGCCCCATTTGTGCGCGTATGAATCAGAGCAAATACTGCTGCCCTCGGCGCAGCAGTCGCCTCATTCTGCCGCGTAGCAAGCCAGCACACCCGCCACCACCGCATCGGTATATTCCAACAAAATATCATCCGCCGCCAGAGCTGCCCCTGTGGCTCGATTCGCCAACGCCGCCTGAATCCGCGAATACACCGCCACACTGTTGGCCACATAGGGTTCAAGTAGCACGGTCGGACACTCCACCGAGCGCAGAAGCATCAAATTGCGAGCGAACAAATACGGAGACTGCGCATCCAACAAAATCGCATTCGTACCGCCATAAGTCGATGCCGGCAAACCTGTCCCTAGTGCGAACGCCTCGGCCAGTGCAGCGCCCAGCCTCCACTCGGCCGTTCCACTGCCATTGCTTAACTTCACCGCCAACTGTGCCTGCTGACGAACGGACTGTAACTCTCGCTGACTCATACAGCCGAAGATCAACGCATGCACATGGTTTGAGGCAACCAGACGAAGCGTCCCCATGGAGGATGATTCATGGCAAGTGGCAGGCTCAATCGTGTCTTTCTTAGCAGGCTCATCCGCCGCCACCACCACCGGCCACCGAGCGGCATTAATATGTAACGAAATCAGCGCATCCGGCTGGATCGTCTCATTCACCAAACGGGCACGCGCTGCCAAATCGCCCACCACAATCGACAGCCGCACGGCACGCGCGCGAAGCGCCACCCCATAGTTAATCAACTCGGCAAGCGACGCCTCTTTCGGGGCTGGCACCTGTTGCGCCGCCAACTGTAAATAATCCACCGGACCCTTCGGATTGACCCGCACATTCGCCTCGCGCAATAAGGTCACCTCCGCGCCGAGCTCAACCAAATGAGCCCGCACCCGCTGCGCTACTTCCAGCACCAGCTCCCCCTCACGCACATAAAAATCATTCGCCGCAATACGGAATTGGCGCCACTCAGCCTCAGCCCACTTGCCGCCGACATGCCCAGGGTCCAACGCCAGATGCAGCCCGGCGAGCGGCAAGGCCGTCGCCTCACGCGCCGCAGCAATCGCCGCCGGGGTCTGCCAATACGCGGACTCCGCCGCTTGAACCGCCAACGCGTCGACGTCGACCACAGGCTGCCAATCCGCATACGGCGCGTAGCGGGTCGCCATCGCATGCGCGTACATCTCTGCAGGATCCGCCTGCGGCAAGGCACAGGTAACCGCACCTCCAACCAGCCATGCAAAAAAACAGCGTAGTAACATGCATATAGTACATGCACCGATCCGCCCAAAATTGCCAGTGTTCGTTTTCAACACAGCTTGGCTAAATCGCTTCGGGCTTCCAAACAAAGCGCCACGGCACCGCGGCCCACTCGGGACCGGCATAGTCGACCCCAACTCGCGACGTGGCGTCTATCGTATCTTGCTGCAGATCGACAGCGCAATCTTCCACCCACAGGCCACCCACTCTTGTCAGCAGTTGATCGTTAAAGTCGCTATTGATCTGAAAGTGCTTGGTCAGGCGCCCGGGCCCTTCAATGCCTTCCACCGCGCGGATTAACACCGCCGCTGGATACCCCTGCTCGCGGGTGGTGATATTGAGCAACCAATGCACCCCATAGCAGAGATAAATATACGCCCGCCCCGGAGGGCCGTACATCACCACATTGCGCGTCGTGGCACCTTTGCTGGCATGTGAAGCCTGATCTTCGAAACCGTCATACGCTTCGGTCTCGCAAATGCGGGCGCGCAGAATCTTGCCCGAGTCGAGGCGCCGACACAATTGCTTGCCCAGTAGCTCGCGGGCTACGTCCAGTGTCGGCCGATTGAAGAAAGCTTTATTGAGCACGCGCGCCATCAGAAATCACGTTCCTTGCTATCCAGCACCAGTGTCACCGGCCCATCATTGTGCGCTTCGATATCCATATGCGCACCGAAGCAGCCGGTCGGCACCGACTTACCGAGCGCGACGGATAATTCTGCCACGAACTGCTCATACAACGGCACCGCCTGATCAGGCAATGCCGCCCGGTTAAAAGACGGTCGGTTGCCCTTTTTCAAACTACCATACAAAGTGAATTGGCTAATCACCAGCGCCTCGCCGCCGGTATCGATTAGCGAATGGTTCATACGCCCGTCCGCGTCTTCGAAAACCCGCAGTTTTGTAATGCGCCCGACTAGCCAAGCAAGGTCTTCGGCCGCGTCCTGCTTGCCGACGCCGAGAAAAATTAACACTCCCGCAGCGATCGATCCGATCGTTTGCTGGTCAACAACCACTGATGCGTGCAACACACGTTGAATCACGGCTCTCATAAATCCATCATGTGCCCCCTAGCGCGCGACCTGATCGACCACGCTCAGTATATACGCCGCCGCGGTTTCCGCCCGCAGGACATTCGCCCCCAGCCGCACGGCCTTAAAATCCGCCCCGCGCAGCAACTCGTACTCCTCAGCGGAAAAATCGCCCGGAGGCCCCACCGCCACAATCACCTCATCGAGGGCGCCGGCAGAATGCAGCGTCTCCGCCAACGGACGGCTGCCCGCCTCCAAACTCGCCACCACACGCAGTGATTGATCCGCTGGGGCATGGCGCTGCAACCAATCGCGTAGGGCTATCGGCTCCACCAACTGCGGCACAAAGCTCAGCCCGCATTGCTTACAGGCCTCAATCATCGTCAATTGCCACTTGTCGAGTTTCACCTGTCCGCGTTCGCCTTGATCGGTGATGAGCGGCTGGATCACGCTCGCACCGATTTCGGTCGCCATACGCAAGATCAAATCCATCGGTTTGGGCTTGGTCATTGACTGCAGCAAGGTCACCCGCGGCCCCAACACGGCGCGCTCCTCGACCGAATCGACCGCCACGCGTACCGCCTTGCCATGGGCCACCTCGATAGTGCCGAGATAGCGTTTCCCGCGACCGTCCAACACCTCAATCGTCGCACCGACTTTGGCACGAAACACGCGCACGAGATGATGACTCTCACGTGGATCCAGGACGAGGAAACCCTCGCCAAGCGTCGACTCGGGGAACAGAAATGAACGGTAACGCGCCATGGACAAAAACTGAGAGATCAGCGCCGCCCACACAAGCCGCTTTCTATATCCTAAATAGAATAGTCCTCTCCAGCGCAGCGTGACCGTAGCGCGATTGCGACAATTGGTGCACCCACACCTCCCGCCCAACAGGCACAACGCAGTCACAACGGCTGTCGCCGTCATGCTACCAGCGCCCGCAGCGGGACCGCCACAGCACTTGTCATCGGGAACAACGAACACCCAAATCACAATGGCGCTCGCGACTCCGTTGCAACTGATAACGCATCCAGCGTAGTAGAAGCGATGCTGCTCGCCGTCGCGCCAACGCACCACTGGCTCTGTGTTCCATGCGCTCAGCAGCAGCGTGCCTCCGCACAGCGCTCCGCTCCGGCCGATTCATTGGTTGTCGCTCTGCCCCGGATTGGAGAACTCGGCCACGCTGATTCACCGCTCCTAAAGTAAAGTTGATGGCAGGTATTCTGCTAAAAAACCGGTTGCATTTGCCTTGTTTAAAATTACATCTTTTGTCCGAAGCCATTTTTACTGAATGGCTCGCCTCCGCCCCTTGATTTCATCCCCTAACCCCAAGCCCCGCGATCGATGACAGTGATCACAACTGTTCCCGAATATGTGTATCGGCCTGCAGATCGAAAAACGAACGACTCGATAGCGTTTCTAGCTCCTTGGAGCCGTATCATCTATATGGATGATACGCAGGCATTGCCAATAGTGTTATACTAAGCTCGGTCTCTTGTACCCATAAACTCTAACCTACCTTATGAAAATAATCATCTCATCGCTATTAGTCGCCTTGCTGTGCGCGAGCTCCCTGCATGCCCGCGGGATTCGAACTGACAAGGACTTCAGCAAGCTCATGCCCAACACGCTGAAGCACCCGCCGGAAACCGAAGCACGCTTGAACAAATGGTTCCGTGATTCCAAGTTCGGTGCGTTTATCCACTTCGGCGCCTATTCTCATCTGGCCGGAAAATACAAGGATCAGGTGACACCGCAACCCTACGCGGAGTGGGTCCAAGCGGACTTGGGCATTCCCTTTGAGGAGTACCGCGATGAGGTCGTATCGCAGTTTAACCCGACTGAATTCGATGCGGAAGAGTGGGCCAAAATTTTCAAAGCCACCGGCATGCGCCATGTGGTGATCACCTCCAAGCACCATGACGGTTTCGCACTGTTTGATTCCGCCTGCTCAGATTACGATGTGATGGATGCCTCGCCGTTCAAGCGCGACATCATCAAGGAGCTCTCC
>Ga0115568_10002598_pt1 | contig 12511 bp, 8 predicted proteins | sample COGITO_mtgs_1204_FD_87296 | JGI IMG/M metagenome (GOLD analysis project Ga0115568, IMG submission 87296) | Pelagic marine microbial communities from North Sea - COGITO_mtgs_120426 | ecosystem: Environmental > Aquatic > Marine > Epipelagic | place: Germany:Helgoland, sampling site Kabeltonne...
ATAAGTAAGAGGTATTGCTACTTTTATCTGAGTTCCTTTACCTTCTTCAGAGTTCATTTCGTATTGTCCACCAATGCTTTCGGTTCGCTCCCTGATGTTTTTTAATCCATGACCGGGCTTCTTATTTAAAGTGTCAAACCCTGCACCGTTGTCTCTGATAAGTAACTCCGTAATGTCTTTTTTTGCTGCAATATGAACCCAAATAATAGTAGGTTTACCGTGGCGAACAGCATTAGTTATTGCTTCTTGAACTATTCTATAAATCGCCACTTCAGTTTTTGAATTATATCTATTTGGAGGTTCAATTAATTGACTTCTTAGTTCAACTTCAGTTGATTTCTGATATTGCTCAAAAAGCTGTTCAAGGGCCGGAATTAAACCGAAGTCATCCAAAATACTTGGTCTTAACCTTCTTGATAACGCCCTTACTTCAGTAATAATATCTTGCAATTCAGTCTCAATATTACAAACCACATCCGTTACGATTTCTTGCCCTTCTACTTTTCTTTTAAGAGACTCTAGATGCATTTTAGCCCCAATAAGCATTTGCCCTATACCGTCGTGCAGTCCCCTTGCAATTCTTTTTTTTTCACGCTCTTGGATTTCTGTAATTTCAAAAAGTCGCTTCCGCCTTTCTTCTAATAAGCCTTTTTCCGCCTTTTTTCGCTTGGTTATGTCTCTTACATGCAACAATAGGGCGTCTTGATTTAAATACTTAATTCTACTGATATTTAATTCTACGGGGATTTCTTCTTGCTCGTTCTTGGTCTTAGAAAGAGATTCAATGGTTCTCAATTTTCCATCTACCATTCTTTGAAACTCAGATTTTGCAAGATTTATTAATCTATCGGGAATCAAGTCAAATACGTTTTTTCCAATGAGGTCGGTATAAAGCATGCTGTGCAAGTCGCATGCGGCAGGATTTACATCTAAAATATTACCCTGCAAATCTTCCACAAAAATTGGATCTGGTGAATCATCAAAAAGCACTCGAAATCGTTTTTCACTCTTTTTTAGCGCAGAATTAGCTGCTTTTAAAGTTGTAACATCCTTTATTAAGCCTTTAAATCCTAAAATATCGCCTTCTCTATTTTTAAAAACACTCGAGGTTAGTAGGCAAGTTATCTTTGTCTTATCCTTTCTATATAAATCAACTTCAAAATCTCGAACCGTTTCTTTTTCTAATATTTCTTTTTGAAACTTAGCTCTAACTTTGGGGTCAACGTATAGATCTAAAGATTTTACGGCGGCGATTTCATCTTTATTGTACCCAGTAATACTGAGGAAAGCCATATTCACCTCTAATATTTTTCCGTCTAGAGAAGAGAAATAAATCCCATCTTGGCTGTGCTCGAATAGCTCTTTATAGTTATTTAATTCGATTGATATTTTACCGTAAACCGACAAAGTGCACTTAATACGTCTTCAAAAAAAGTTTGTTACAATAAAAGGGCTAGCAATCACCCTATGCTAGATACAAATAGCTTCTGATAATTTAACAAAATTCGTTAAAGGCCCCAAACAAATTTTCAGCTATAATTTCTGCGCTACTACCCTCAATATGATGCCTTTCGATAAAGTGAACCAATTTACCTTCTTTGAAAAGCGCAATCGAAGGCGATGAAGGAGGGTAAGGAAGCATATAGTTTCTTGCTTGCTGAACCGCATCAGCATCAACCCCTGCAAAAACAGTTGTAAAATGATCTGGTTTTTTTGCGCTATTTGTTGCCATAATTGCCGCAGGTCTCGCATTACCAGCAGCGCACCCACAGACTGAATTTACCATAACTAAGGTTGTTCCTTCTTTTTTCATCTGTTCATCGACATCTGCCGATGAAACTAATTGTTTATAGCCAACCGAAGTCAACTCTTCTTTCATTGGTGCTATTAGTTCTGGTGGATACATTTTTTAAGTTTAAAATTCACAAATTCTTCTACCCTATGACAATTAATTCACGGTGCAAAGTTAATTATCTTTTCTTAGCGAAAAACGCGTTTAATAGAGTTGAGCATTCATCTTGCATGATTCCCGTGTTTACCTCTGTTTTAGGATGAAGAATGTTTTCTGAAAGCTTGAGAAACCCCCGTTGTTGATCAGGTGCACCAATGATGATTTTCTTAAGCTGAGTCCAGTAAGATGCTCCTGCACACATTAAACAGGGCTCTAGAGTTACATATAGAGTACAATCTTTAAGGTATTTTCCTCCTAAATAATCTGCAGCAGCAGTAAAAGCCTGCATTTCGGCATGAGCTGTCACATCACGAAGTCTCTCTGTAAAGTTATGTGCTCGCGCTATAATTTGATTACCACAAACCACCACTGCCCCTACTGGAACTTCATCTTGATCAAAAGCATTTTGAGCCTCAAACAATGCTTGTTTCATAAAGTACTCGTCTGAAAAAGGTTGTAGTTCCATACGGCAAAGAAAATGTTTAATTTTGCTTTTTCAAAAATTTACATAGAATGCTTAGAACAAATACATGCGGAGAGCTAACTATTGGCAACGAAAATCAAGAAGTTACACTCTGTGGTTGGGTTCAGAAATCAAGAGACCTTGGCGGAATGACTTTTGTGGACTTACGAGATCGTTATGGGATCACTCAATTGGCATTTAACCTTGAAGTAGACAAAGTACTTTGCGAAAAAGCAAGAACGCTAGGGAGAGAATTCGTTATAAAAGCGACTGGTTTTGTTAAAGAGAGAGAAAGCAAAAACAAAAACATTACAACGGGAGAAATAGAAATTATTGTTACTGCCTTAGAGGTTCTTAACGCATCTAAAACACCGCCGTTTACAATTGAAGATGACACTGATGGTGGGGAGGAGCTAAGAATGAGATATCGCTACTTGGACTTAAGAAGAAATCCACTTAAAAAAAGTTTAGCTCTTCGACATAAACTTGGTTTCGAAATTCGAAAATATATGAATGACCAGGAATTTTTCGAAATAGAAACCCCCTATTTGATAAAATCAACACCCGAAGGCGCAAGAGATTTTGTTGTTCCCTCAAGAATGAATCAGGGCCAATTTTATGCGCTACCGCAATCTCCGCAGACATTCAAACAGCTTCTAATGGTTGCAGGTTATGACCGCTATTTTCAGCTTGTTAAGTGTTTTAGAGATGAGGATTTGCGCGCTGATCGCCAGCCTGAGTTTACCCAAATCGACTGCGAAATGTGTTTTGTTGAACAAGAAGATATTCTAAACACATTCGAAGGTTTGATGAAATACTTATTCAAATCACTTAAGCATATTGAGTTGGGAGACTTTCCAAGAATGGCTTATACTACCGCCATAAAAGAGTATGGTTCTGACAAGCCTGACATTCGATTTGGAATGAAGTTTCATGAACTTAACCACTTGGTTCAAAACAAGGGATTCAATGTTTTTGATCAAGCAGAATTAGTTGTAGGGATTTGTGCTAAAGGCGCTGCAAGCTACTCTAGGAAACAACTCGATGCGTTAACTGATTTCGTAAGAAAGCCGCAAATCGGAGCTAACGGATTAGTCTACTTGAAATGTAATGAAGACGGCACATTCAAATCTTCAGTAGATAAGTTTTACTCTCAAAAAGATTTACAAGAATGGAGTAACGAATTTGAGGCTAAACCTGGAGATTTGATTTTGGTGTTAGCAGGAAAAACGAATAAAACTCGAAGTGCTTTGAGTGAACTTCGCTTAGAAATGGGAACTAGGCTAGATTTGAGAAATTCCATGGAATTTGCCCCACTCTGGGTTGTTGATTTTCCTCTTTTAGATTGGGACGAAAATTCGGGGCGGTTTCATGCCATGCACCATCCATTTACCTCTCCCAAAAAGGAAGATTACCCCCTAATTAAAACTGATCCGGGAAAAGTTAAGGCAAACGCTTACGACATGGTGATTAACGGGGTTGAGCTGGGAGGGGGGTCAATTCGTGTTCATGATAAAGAGCTACAAAAAAAAATGTTTGATTTGCTCGGGTTTACAGCAGAAGAGGCAGATTCGCAGTTTGGTTTTTTGATGAACGCTTTTGAATACGGAGCTCCCCCACATGGAGGAATCGCCTTCGGTTTAGACAGAATCGCTGCTCTTTTTGGCGGATCCGATTCTATTCGTGATTACATTGCTTTCCCAAAAAATAATTCTGGACGAGACATAATGATTGATTCTCCTTCTCCGATTTCCTCGGAACAGTTAGATGAATTACAAATTGAATTGCAAACCAAAAATGTGTAGCTCGCAATAATGAGCAGTGCTGATTTCGCTAGACAAGCACAGATTTTAAGAAGCAAATACCTTCCTTATAGGTACTTTGTTATTCTTCTCGCGGTGCTTGTAGGTTTGCTTTCAGGAATTGCAGGTGCGGCAATAAAAAATAGCGTGCACTTTATTCAGTACTTGCTTACTTTCGGATTTGTTGATGATTACAGAACATACTCGTATTTTGTTTATCCACTTATAGGTCTTACCCTTACCTACTGGGTAACGAAAAAGTTTTTCTTTAATAAACCTGTAGGTCATGGAATTCCTAACACACTATATGCCATTTCCAAAAAAAATGGTATAATCAAACGACTTTCGATTGTGAATTCAATTATTGCAAGTGCCTTAACTGTTGGTTTTGGTGGTTCGGTTGGGCTGGAAGGACCAACTGTAGGAACGAGTGCCGCAATTGGCTCCAATATTGGGCGCATGTTTAAGGTAAATTATAAAACTAAAACATTGCTGATCGCCTGCGCTTGCTCTGGCGCTCTAGCGGCTATTTTTAAAGCTCCTGTTGCGGCAATTGTATTCGCAATTGAAGTAATTATGATTGACCTAACGCTTGCTTCAATGATTCCATTGTTAATGGCGTCAGTTGCTGCTACGATTACTTCTCGCTTGTTTTTTGGTGATGAAATCATTTTCCATTTTCCTGTTACAGAGCTTTATGAAGCCTCTGATTTGCCATTTTATGGTTTACTGGGAATCGTTTGTGGTTTGTTTTCAATTTACTTTTCTAAATCCTATTTTTTTGTCTCCGAGTTATTTGGAAAAATTGCATCTAAAAAGAACCGTCTGGTTATTGGAGGTGTGGCTCTTGGAATATTGCTGTTTTTTCTGCCGCCATTGTATGGCGAGGGGTTTCAAACTGTAAACCAATTGATTGAAGGAAAAGAAAGCCTTGTGCTAGCTGACAGCTTGTTTGATGAGCATAAATCTAATTTTTATTACCTCATTGGTTTCTTGCTATTGGTTGTTGTTTTTAAGGTTTTAGCAACCACCATAACCTTTGGAGCAGGGGGTGTTGGCGGGATTTTCGCACCAACTCTTTTTATGGGAAGTTTGTTAGGTTTTATTTTCTCAAGAAGCATCAATTTTTATAAAATTTCGACTTTATCTGAAAGTAATTTCACGCTTGTTGCCATGGCTGGATTAATGGCTGGAATTCTTCATGCTCCCCTAACTGCGATATTCCTTATTGCTGAAATTGCAGGAGGATATAGCTTGTTTATTCCGTTAATGATTACGGCCTCTTTGGCTTATTTAACTGTTAAAATAATAATGCCACATTCCGTTTATACTATGCAGTTAGCAAGTCGTGGAGAGCTTATTACGCACCATAAAGACAAAGCTGTACTTACCTTGATGAGACTGAAAAACGAAATTGAAACCGATTTTGAAACTGTATTTCCAGAAATGTCTTTGGGTGAGTTAGTAAAAGTTGTTTCTCGATCTAAGCGAAATTTATTTCCTGTGATTAATGAAGAAAAATTGTTTATTGGTGTTGTTCAATTAAACGACATCCGCCAAATTATGTTCAAACAAGATTTATACAACTCGACCTCTGTACACGACCTAATGATTGGCGTCGGGGAGCACATTACCGTAAATGACAATATGGATACTGTTATGAAAAAATTTGAAGAATCAGGATTATGGAATTTACCTGTTTTGGAAGAAAGCAGGTATGTCGGATTCGTCTCTAAATCAAAACTATTTTCTGCTTATCGTAAATTATTACAAGAATTTTATCAAGAAGAGGAGTAGTTTCTTTAGAAATAAGGCGACTTCTCCTAAATAGCCTTAAGAATTTACCTGTCAACTCCTGCAATAGCAGTAAAGTTGCCAGTAATTTTAAACTTAGTTGCTTGCGGAAGTTTATATCGTAAATGAAAGGACGCCCTAAACTTAAAATTAGTGTTTTTCATGTATTGCAGCACATCTACCCCTTGTTCCAGATCAAAATCCATACTATTACCTTGGCTTATAGGCACTGGGTTCTTGGACGCGACCATTAGCTCAGCTAATGTGCCTGATGTTAAAAATAGATCTGCATCTTGTATAAAGCTTAATTCTTGGTTTGCTGGATCTATCGCTTCAATATTAATTGATACCAGCTGAACTTCTTTCACCAAACTCAATAATGAATTATTTTGTTCAGATTGCTCCTTTAGTGACGATTTAATATCTGCAGACGGAACGGCTAAAACAGTATCGATACTAATTGAGTCTTCGGTTATTGTGAATTCGTAATCATGACTAAATGCAAACTCTACTGTTTCATTATCCTTATTACATGATGTTATTCCTATTATTAGGACCAAAATAAAATACACAACAGTTTTCATATGAAAATTTTTACAAAATTAGGTTTTATTTAATGAAATTATACTTCTTGCCTTTGTGTCGATTTAATTGCGCTTGTTTTAACGTTTCTAACGCTGTTTTTAATGGCATGTCAACCGTGGTTGAGTTCGCCAACCAAGCTGGAATGCTTCCTCCAGGCTTGGCAAATAGCGTATACTCAATGTCTATATAGCCATCGGCTAATTCCGTGAACTTCCAGCGTCCATCAGAAACTTTTATTCTTACATTTCCTTGCTTTGCTTCCGAATATTCTGGTACAGCCTTGACGGCAATTATTACACAGTTTGAGTCTGGATTGTAACTATAATTAAATTGATATATTCCATCTCTATCATCTACGGGCCATGGAGCATTTGTAAACATATAGTAAATTTGTAGCGTATCTCCTTGCATTTTAAGCAATTTCGACTCATCACAATCTGGCATAAAATTGATAAAACTGTTTACGTCTTGAAAAACCGAAACTAAAGATGTTAAACTTACTTTTACCTTACCGGTTACTTTCGATTCTTTAAACTCACTGCCCTGTTTTACGCGAGTAAAAACCTTAAAGCCGCTTTCTTCTTTCTGAAGTTCCCAATTATTTTGCGCAAACAATTCAAATGAAAAAGACACCGAGATTAGGCCAAGAAAAAACCATTTTCTTGTTTTGTTTAGAATTAGGTTACCCAACAACACGTTCTAGTTTTTGTTGATAATATTTTTGATTTGCGGTTATTGGATTTGCATATATTTCTAGATAAATCCTTTTTAGCTCTGCTTGATTTCCAATCATTTTTTCTAAACGTTGCGACATTATTTTTTCAAATTTCTCTTGATCTTGCTTAGTATATTTATCATCATTATCAAAAGATGCTTTCAACATATCTGCCGCGATATAACTTGTAGGCCAAAGCTTATAATTAGAGTAAATGCGTTGGTCAATTAATTTACACAGTGCCTTTATTTTGTCGTTGTTTGTTGTGTGGTTTTTATCGATTTCAATAAGCTCCATTTCTTCAATAGGTTTTGTAATCGCTAGATGTATTCTTCCTTTATAGTCTGTTACGCCCTTAATAATGCTTACCAAGTCTTCATCATCTTGTTTGCTATAATTACCATTTAACTGCTGAAGATGCAGTTCTTGGGCTTTAAAATAATCGCAAGGTTCATATTCGTATGAGACAGCAATTGGAGCTAAATTTAATTCTTTAAAGCATGCAACAAAATGTTTGCTTCCACTCTGCGCGAACATTTTCAGCACTCCAGATTGTGTTATGTCAAGCCCGTCTTTTGTCCGTCCAGCTCGTTGAGCTATCCAAATAGAGTCCTTGAGTTTTGTAACTGCATTCCGAATATATGCCGATAAACGTAGTGAGTTTTCATACATTTCTCGACGTGTTCCCCCGCGAAAAACAGTAAACATTTTATTTACTTTACCAACGTCTACCAGTAACCCTTCCATTAGGTTGCTTCCGAACGTGATTTGGGTAGTGTCCAATTCTTTTTCGAAAAGTAAAATTTGCAACAAACCTGAATCTAAGAAAATATCACGATGATTTGCGATATATAGATAAGGTCTTGAGGAGTCAACGTTTTCAAACCCTTCTGAAGATAAGCCATCACAAGTTTTTTCAACAATTTTCCGAATACCAACATGCATAAACTGCTTTTGGAACTGATAGGTGGAATCAATTGAGTCTACTTTGGTTTTCAATTCCTCTTTAGTGAGTGATGGAAATAACCATTGCATTACCGCATAAAACTCACTTGCTTTTGCTATTCGAGACATCGCAGGACGAATTTCTTCGTCTGTGTATGGTCTAATTATATCGAAATCGAAATCCATTAGCTTCAGCAAGTACCTACTTACAATATTAAGCAATTCTATAAGGATGATGAAAATTTGCCTTTAATTAGAATTGTTTTTTGCTCAAAATGCTGAGCAGCGCAGCTACAAAGTTAATTTGTGCTCAGGAAAATATGGTGGATCAGCTTAAATAACTTATTAAATATTCAAATAAATTTACTCTGCTAATAATAATTTCACGGCTTCTTCTAGTTGTTTGTCTTTGCCTTTCGCCACAGAACTATAATCGTTTTTTATCATGATGTCCGGATAAAACTGATTATTTTCTTGAAGCTTATTATCAGTTCCTTTTATCCCGACCTGAGGAATTCCGAAGTATAAATTCCTATTAATTTGGGTTTCCCACCAAACCGCTGTCATCGTACCAGGTATTGGCATTCCAAGCGTTTTTCCAATATTTAGGGCTTTGTATGCAAAAGGGAACCCGTGTGCGTCAGAATAATTTCCTTCGCCAATTAATAGTGCAGATGGGCGATACCATTTATTCAAGGGTTCTTTGCCAATGTCTTGGCCTCTTGGTAAAAATGTAGCATACATTGTGCCGCTTAAAAACGTTGCTAAATCATCGTGCAGCCAACCTCCACCATTAAATCTTGTATCAACAATCAATGCTTCTTTGTCTGCGTGTTTTCCTAGAACATCTGAATAAACTTGTCGATAACTAGCGTCATTCATTCCTCTAACATGCACATACCCTATCTTTCCGTTTGAAAGTAAAAGTGTTTCCGTATTTCGCATTTTCACATATCGTTCATAGGTTAGGTTGTACATTTCTCGCTGAGAAATCGGTTTATATACCTGATTATGTTCCTTGCCAGAAATTGAATATGAAACCAGAATGTTCTTCCCTATTACGTTTTTCATTAAACTATAGTAGTGGGACAAGCTAGTAATTTCCTCTCCATTTATTTTCGTAATTACCATTCCCGATTTTGCCTTAGAATCAACTACTAATAACGGGCTTTTATCTATAATTTCTGCTACTCTTAAGCCTTGCCCTTTGTATTTGTAATCGGGATAAATGCCTAGCGACCCTGTTTTATCACCACCTGTTTTTCTAAATCGATATCCTGACCCTGTGTGCGAAGCGTTTAGCTCCCCCAGCAATTCGCTTAGCATTTCAGCGAAATCTGGCCCATTATTAATCTGAGATAAAAATTTAGCATATTCATTTTTGTAGAATGACCAGTCTACCCCGTGCATATCTGCTACGTAGAATTTTTTTAATGCCTGTCTCCAGGCGTGATTGTAAATGTACTCGAACTCTTTTTGCTGATTCCATTCCATTTTGGCTGTATAGGATACTGCCTTCGCTTTTCCTGTTGCTACATCTATTTTTTGAATTTTTTTGTTAGAAAAAACGATGACATTTTTTTCTTCTTTATCAAGTTTTAGTTCCCCGTTACTTGTTCCGATTTTGGAAAGTAACTTAGTTTCTTCCTTCTTAATATCACGCACCCATAAATCATATCCTTTTTCGAATGAGCTCAAATAATAAAGTTTTGACCCATCTTTTGTAAGTATCGCATCGCTTAAATCTGATGAATGGAGGGTTAACCTTTTCACACGATCTTTTGCTTGGTCTAAGTCAAAAACCAACGGCTCTAATGTTGCGTTTTTCTTTTTTTCTTCTTTCTCATTATCTTCTTTTTTATCCTCTTTTTCCTTTTTATCCTCATCTTCTTTAAACTGCTTGTATTCCGGTTCTGTAAGGTTAAATTTATCGTACGCGTTTTGTGTTAAAAACATTGCATAAGCATCGGATTCTGAGCCCCAGCTTCCATGACTTTTCATGCCATGTCGACCAGAAAACCAAACGATTGCTTCTCCTCCCATCATCCATTTCGGCTTATAGCATTCGTAGCCGCTTTCGGTAAGATTAATTAACTGTTTGCCGTCAGCAGATGCTAATCCTACATCGCCATTCCATCGGTTATATGGGAGGTAAACAACCAAAAACCATTTACCGTCTGGCGACCATTCGTATGTTTGGTCTCCGTCTGAATAAGAGTAGTTGTACTTCTTTTCAAGAATTGTACGTGTTTCTTGCGTTGCTATGTTTTTAACTTTTAAAATGACTCTTTCCTCTATAAACGCAACCTCTTTGCCGTCTGGTGAAAATGCTGGCTGGAATGTTTCTGCAGCTGAAATAACGATTGGTTCTTCCTTTAGTAAGGTTGAGCTATAAAAGTACTTTTCTTCCTCTCTAATAAGGCTTATTTGATATATGTTCCAGCTCTCGTTTCGCTCACCAGCAAAAAGAATAGTTCGGCCATCAGGACTAAAGCTAATGTTTCGTTCTTGTTCTGGTGTATTGGTTATTCTTTTTGTTTCGGAATAATCAATAGACGTTACAAATATTTCCCCACGGGCTATAAATGCAATCTCTTTACCGTTTGGTGAAAGCGTCATTTCTGACACTTCTCCTTTTACATCAATAAGTTCAGTAGTGTTGAAATTATCATCTGTATTAATATTGATCTCCAACTTTTTTAGCTCCCCTGTTTGACTTTGCGTGTAAAGTTCGCCATCATAACTAAATGAAAGAATACCGTTACTTGAAATAGATAAAAACCTTACCGGGTGATTAACAAATGTTGTTATTTGAATTTTTGAACCAGCTGACATGTTTTTTTTCCACACATTAAAGCTTCCTGACTCCTCAGATAAATAATAGAACGACTCTTCATCAGGGCTCCAAACTGGGTTTCTATCTTCACCATTAAAATCTGTTAATTGTGTATGTTCTTTTGTTGCGGAATCGAATAACCAAATATCTCGTGTAACTGAAGAAGTATGATGTTTTCTCCATTGATTTTCGTAGCCTTTTCTATCCTGATATATTAGTTTTGTTTCAGCCTTGTTCCACTGTGCGCTTTCTGCAGGAGTAGTTAATATCTGATTTAAATTGCCGTCTTTATTTATTGAATATAACTCGTTTAAAGACCCAGAAGGAAACTGACTATTCAAATATGAATCTAATCGAGTTGAGCTGAAAAGCACATTGTTATTCGTGTCGAAAGAGCTTGGGTAATCATTTGCAGAATGATACGTTAATCGAGTTGCCGCTCCTCCGGCTGCCGCCATTACAAAAACATCATAGTTGCCATATCGATTGGATGCAAAAGCAATGTTTTTTCCATCAGCAGACCATGTTGACATAAAGTCATGGTCTTTATGTGTAGTTATTGCTCTTGCATTGCCTCCCTCTACTGGAACAAGATAAATGTCTCCTTTATAATTAAACGAAATTATTTTTCCGTTAGGTGATATACTAGGGTATCTCAACCATAAAGGGTTTTGAGAGAAACTAACGAGGGAAATAAACGATAAAATAGTTAATAAAAAATGTTTCATATGTTAGGGTTATAATGCGAATCAAAAGTAATCGTTTACATAATACATAGGCTATATATACTGATAACGATTTTGTGCGGGTGAAATCAAGGCCTAGACAAACCGCAAGGCTCTATACGATAAAACCCCAACCCTTTCGAACAAGGATGGGGAAATAAAGTTTTGCATGCTTTATGCTTTAGGCTTCAGGATAAACAAAATAGGAGTTCCGGTCTGCTCCCCAAATTCATTAAACTTTTCTCGGTATATAATATACTCTCTTGTGGAGTAATTCATTGTTTGGGAGCTCACATCAAATTCCATGTCAAATACAATATCAACTTTTGAGCATTCATCAGGGAAAATGAATTCGACAAGCATTGTTAAAGCTTCTAATTCTTCTGTGACTGGGTCTTCTATAAATACGGTATCAACTCTAGATACCCAATAGTTAATTTTCTTCAAGCTCATTTCGTTATAAAACCCATCCAGAACGACAAATTTTCCATTGAAAAGGCCTTCTTTAAGAGAAACAGCCAATTGATTGTAACCTTGAGCCTGTTTAAGTGAGTCGGAGAATGACCGCCTTATTTCGTATAGTTCTGGCAACATTTCTTTTGAATATTTTGACGCGTCTTCAGCCCATGGATTAATCAATGTGACTGTGTGACTGCCTAGCTTTGCTTGGCCATAGCAAACTGATGTTATTAAGA
>Ga0115568_10002611_pt1 | contig 12481 bp, 7 predicted proteins | sample COGITO_mtgs_1204_FD_87296 | JGI IMG/M metagenome (GOLD analysis project Ga0115568, IMG submission 87296) | Pelagic marine microbial communities from North Sea - COGITO_mtgs_120426 | ecosystem: Environmental > Aquatic > Marine > Epipelagic | place: Germany:Helgoland, sampling site Kabeltonne...
CTAGAGAAAAAAGTCACAACAACTCAAGAAAACACACCAAAGGCCAAAGCTGTTCAACTAGAAGCCAAAACAACTGAAACAGGGACTGAAGTAGCTAAAGTTGCGGTTAAGAAGAAAACAACCAAGCCAAAAGCAGCGAAAGCGGAAGCACCAAAAGCTACCCCAGAAAAAGCGGCGTCAAAAACACCAAAAGCCAAAACAGCTGAAACAGAGACTGAAGTAGCTGCATTTGGGGTTAAAAAGACAACAACCAAGCCAAAAGCAGCGAAAGCGGAAGCCACAAAAGCTGCCCCAGAAAAAGCGGCGTCAAAAACACCAAAAGCTAAAACGACTACTAAGGCAGCGTCTAAAACGGCTGAGGATAAAACACCAAAAGCTAAAACGACTACTAAAGCAGCGTCTAAAACTCCAAAAGCCAAAACGACTGCTAAGGCATCGCCTAAAACTGCGGTTAAAACGACTACTAAGGCAGCGCCTAAAACAGCTGCCAAAACAACAAAGTCAAAAGTGTCTGAAGAAGTGGTTAAAAAACCAGCTACTAAAGTCAAAAAAGTTACTAAGGAATAGTGTTTAAAACTATGTGAATCCTATTAAAAAAAGCATGGGTTTTTATGACATAAAATCATAAATTTGGGCTTTATTATTTTTAATAGCACAATGCCCATGATTCATTTTTTTGGTCACCCCACAGCAACTGTTTACGCCCTTCAAACTATTGGCGAAATTTCTTCCCAAGACAGCGAAAAGTTATCTTGGTTATTTGGGGGAGCTCCCAAAATAAATGCGGCGTCTATAGACGCCTTTTTTATTGGGCCAAGAGCTGCTATGGTTACGCCGTGGAGTACCAATGCTACAGAAATTACACAAAATATGGATGTTTCTGGAATTGTTAGAATAGAGTCTTTCTCCAGTTGCAAAGAAAACAACAACACATTTGATCCAATGCTTTCTGCTAAGTATGCACAATTAGATCAAGCTATTTTTAAAGTAACTGCAACACCTGAGCCTGTCCTAGAGATTGAAGATATTGCCGCGTACAACAAACAAGAAGGTTTGGCACTTTCTGCTGAGGAAGTAGAATACTTGGACAGCATAGCAAAGAAAATAGACAGAAAACTCACAGACGCAGAAGTATTTGGATTCAGCCAAGTAAACTCTGAACACTGTAGACACAAAATATTCAATGGTGAATTTGTCATTGACGGAGCGTCCAAACCAAGTTCGCTATTTAAACTCATCAAAAAGACAACAGCAACCCATCCTAACACTGTGGTGTCTGCTTACAAAGACAATGTGGCTTTTGTCAAAGGTCCTACCATTACGCAATTTGCACCACAAAGGGCAGACATAGCAAGTGAATATAAGGAAAAAGAAGTGGCATCTGTGCTTTCTCTTAAAGCAGAAACGCATAATTTCCCTACCACTGTAGAGCCTTTTAATGGGGCTGCTACCGGATCAGGTGGAGAAATCAGAGACCGTTTGGCAGGAGGAAAAGGTTCTTTGCCACTAGCAGGTACCGCAGTGTATATGACGCCCTACTCTAGAATTCAAGCGGAAAAAGGATTCCAACCAAGCATGCCAGAAAGACCTTGGTTGTACCAAAATCCCATTGATATTCTCATCAAAGCTTCCAATGGAGCATCTGACTTTGGTAACAAATTTGGACAACCCTTAATCAATGGGTCTGTGCTGACTTTTGAGCACACGGAACAAGATAGAAGATTGGGCTATGACAAAGTCATTATGCAAGCGGGTGGTATTGGCTATGGCACACAAAAAGACGCCCTAAAAGATACGCCTAAAGCAGGCGACAGAATTGTCATTCTAGGAGGTGATAATTACAGAATTGGTATGGGTGGTGCTGCAGTATCTAGCGCAGACACTGGTGCTTTTGGATCCACTATTGAACTTAACGCCATTCAAAGGTCTAATCCTGAAATGCAGAAAAGAGCTGCCAACGCCATTAGAGGCTTGGTAGAATCTGACCACAACCCAATTGTATCCATTCACGACCACGGTGCTGGAGGACACCTCAACTGTCTTTCTGAATTAGTAGAAGACACGGGAGGTCACATAGATCTAGACGCATTACCGGTAGGAGACCCTACCCTATCTGCTAAAGAAATCATAGGAAATGAATCTCAAGAACGCATGGGACTTGTGATAGCAGAAAAAGACCTCAGCTTACTCAAAGACATAGCAGAAAGAGAAAGAGCTCCTATGTTTAATGTGGGAGAGGTAAGCGCAGACAAAAGGTTTTCTTTTGTATCCAAGACAACTGGAGAACGCCCAATGGACATGGATTTAGAAGACATGTTTGGCAGTGCGCCAAAAACCCAAATGGTAGACAAAACCATTTCAAGAAAATACGAATCGCCCAAATACGAGTTAGGGAAATTTCAAGAATATTTAGACCAAGTACTTCAATTGGAAGCTGTAGGCTCCAAAGATTGGCTCACCAATAAGGTAGACCGTTGTGTGGGCGGTAAAGTAGCTGTACAACAGTGTGTAGGTCCTTTACAATTGCCCCTAAATAATTGCGGGGTAATGGCCTTAGATTTCAAAGGCAAAGAAGGCATAGCCACTGCCATGGGACACAGCCCTGTAGCGGCACTTATTAACGCAGCAGCAGGAAGTAGGAATGCCATTACAGAAGCACTCACCAATTTGGTTTGGGCCCCTTTAGAAGACCAAATAAAAGCAGTATCCCTTTCTGCCAACTGGATGTGGCCTTGCAACAATGAAGGAGAAGACGCCAGGTTATACGAGGCCGTAGAAGCAGTTTCTGACTTTGCTATAGCCTTAGGCATAAACATTCCTACAGGTAAGGACTCGCTCTCTATGAAGCAACGCTATCCGGATGGAGATGTGGTGGCTCCTGGAACCGTTATAATATCGGCCGCAGGCCACTGTAATCAAATAAAACAAGTCGTAGAACCGGTACTTGAAAAAGAAGAAGGGGATATTTATTATATCAATTTCTCACAAGATTCTTACCAATTGGGCGGGTCTTCTTTTGCCCAGACCCTAAATAAAATTGGCGCCGTTGCCCCAGACATCAAAGACCCCATTTTTGTAAAAAATGCCTTTAATGCTTTACAAGAAATGATATCGAAAGATCAAATTGCAGCTGGTCACGATATTGGATCTGGTGGGCTTATTACCACACTATTAGAGATGTGTTTTGCAGATCTTAACTTAGGGGCTTCTATAGACCTCAGTGCACTGGGAGAATCCGATACGATTAAACTCTTATTTGCAGAAAATGCAGGCGTAGTTTTTCAATTAAAAGCAAAAGCTTCTACGGCTATTTTAGATGCGGCCGCAATAAGCTATCACAAAATAGGGAAGGTGACCAATACCCCTACCCTAGAGATTAAAAATGACCGTGTAGCCATTGGCTTACCGGTGGCTTCTTTAAGAGATACTTGGATGAGTACCTCCGCTTTATTAGATGAAAAGCAAACTGCCAACGGTCGTGGATTGGCTCGTTTTGAAAATTACAAACACCAAGCTTTAGACTACAGTTTTCCTAATAACTTCACGGGTATTTTAGCACCTTTCTGTGGTGCTAGACCCAAAGCGGCTATTCTTAGAGAAAAAGGAAGTAATTCCGAGAGAGAAATGGCCAACGCCATGTTTCTAGCTGGTTTTGATGTGAAGGACATTCACATGACCGACCTCATGAGTGGTAGAGAAAATTTGGAAGACATACAATTCATTGGTGCTGTTGGAGGTTTTTCTAATTCAGATGTATTGGGGTCTGCCAAAGGATGGGCAGGTGCTATTAAATACAATGAAAACGCCAGAAAGGCCATTGAGAACTTCTTTAAAAGACCGGATACTTTGTCTGTGGGTATTTGTAACGGGTGTCAGCTCTTTATGGAGCTAGAACTCATTCACCCAGAGCACCACACCCATGGAAAAATGACCTATAATGACTCTAAAAAGCACGAGAGTAATTTTACTTCTGTGAAAATTGAGGCGAATCATTCCGTCATGCTTTCTAGCCTTGTGGGCACCACTCTAGGGGTTTGGATCTCGCATGGTGAGGGGAAATTTCAACTCCCTATGGAACAAGACGCCTACCATGTGGTAGGTACCTATGGGTATGAAGACTATCCAGCCAATCCTAATGGCAGTGATTATAATGTAGCCATGCTGGCCGATGCTACTGGGCGTCACCTTGTAACCATGCCACATATTGAACGTTCCATATTTCCTTGGAATTGGGCCTACTATCCAAATCAGATGGCGCATGAAGTATCTCCATGGATTGAAGCATTTATCAATGCTAGAAACTGGATTATTGAAAAGAACTAAAAATAATGCCCCCTTTCATTCATAATTTCATGAAAATAAGGGGAAGTATTTGAAAATATCGCAATCTTTCACTATTTTTCCAACACTAAAAAAAATAGCTATGAAAGACATTACCCGTTTGTTTGATTTTCCTTACTATCAACTGAGGGAATATAACTTAGACAAGGCCTTTGTAACTAAGTATAAGGGGGAATGGGTGGCCACTTCTACACAAGAATTTATAGACAGAGGAAATGCCATTTCTAGGGGCCTTATTAAATTAGGGGTAGCTCCAAATGATAAGATTGCCGTGATTTCACTGACCAATAGAACGGAATGGAATATTATGGATTTGGGGGTATTACAAGTGGGTGCTCAGAATGTACCTATTTACCCCACCATATCTCAGGAAGATTACGCTTATATACTTAACCACTCTGGCGCTTCATACTGCTTTGTTTCTTGTGCCACTGTGTACGCCAAAGTAAAAGCAATCATGGATCAGACTGCCTTAAAAGGGGTATATAGCTTTGACGAACTTGAGGATTGCGACCACTGGTCAAAAGTAGAAAAGTTAGGAGAAGACAACGCTATTCAAGCAGAAGTTGAAGCCAGAAAAGAGGCCGTTTTACCCGAAATGCTAGCGACCATCATTTATACTTCAGGAACCACAGGTAAACCCAAAGGGGTCATGCTTTCTCATCACAATGTGGTGAGCAATGCCATCTATGCCTCTGAAAGAATTCCACTTCCTGGAGGAACGGCTAAAGCCTTGAGCTTCTTGCCTGTTTGTCATATATACGAAAGGGTTATTATGTACCTATATATGATTAAAGGAATGAGTATTTACTTTGCAGAATCTATGGAGACTATTTCCGACAACTTAAAAGAACACAAGCCACATGTTATGACGGCTGTTCCTAGATTACTGGAAAAGGTATACGACAGTATTATAGCTAAAGGAACACAGCTCACCGGCATAAAAAAAGCCTTATTTTTTTGGGCGGTTGAGGTAGGCTTGAATTATGCGCCTTACGGAGAAAATGGTGCCTGGTATGAATTTAAATTAAAGATCGCTAGAAAACTTATTTTTAGTAAATGGAAAGAAGCTTTGGGAGGAAATTTATCTGTAATAGCCTCGGGAAGTGCAGCCCTTCAGCCCAGGTTAGCAAGGGTATTTAACGCCGCAGAGATGGGTGTTATGGAAGGTTATGGTCTTACGGAGACTTCACCTGTAGTGACCGTTAACGACATGAGAAACGGTTTATTTAGAATAGGGACTGTTGGAAAACTCATTGCAGAAACAGAGGTAAAGATTGCCGCAGATGGTGAAATCTGTGTAAAAGGCCCTCAGGTTATGATGGGCTATTACAAAGACCCTGAAAAAACAGCAGAAGTGATCATTGATGGTTACTTTCATACAGGAGACATTGGAGAATTTGACGCAGACGGTTTTTTAAAAATTACAGATCGTAAAAAAGAAATGTTTAAAACCTCAGGAGGTAAATATGTGGCCCCTCAGCTACTTGAAAACCGTTTTAAACAATCTAGGTTTGTAGAACAATTAATGGTGGTTGGAGAAGGAGAAAAAATGCCAGCAGCATTAATTCAACCAAATTTTGAATTTATTAAAGATTGGGCCAAACGCAAACACAACAAAACTTTTGAGTCTAACCAAGCATTAGTTTCTGACCCGTTGGTCATTGCTAGAATTCAAGAAGAGGTAGATGAAGCCAATGCGCAATTTGCCAAATGGGAAAAAGTAAAGCAGTTTAGACTAACTCCAGACATTTGGAGTATAGAAGCAGGTCATGTAACCCCTACCCTTAAATTAAAAAGAAAAATAATCAAAGAAAAATATAGCGCCCTCTACGAAAATATTTACCGGGGGTAATTAATTCACTTTGAATAAAACTTAAGGCATCTAGAAACGTCCCAGCAAATTGTTGGGACTTTTTTTTGGCAAAACTTATCCATCATAAGCGGTCATGCACGCGTACTTAGACAAAACATTTTTGCTAATTTACTATGCATGCATAATATATTTTACTATATTTGGTTGAAATAAATAAACATTTTGAGTAAAGAACAAACCATAGATTACACGCTTAGAACCACTTGGCAAGCGGTGAGTAAGATGTATAATGAAGAAGCTAAAAATTTTGGCACTACTATGACACTTGGGTTTACGCTTTTGAGCATTGATCCAAAAACAGGCACACCTTCTACGGCGCTAGGTCCAATGATGGGTATAGAGGCCACAAGTTTGTCTAGAATTTTAAAGACGCTGGAAGATCGCGATTTTATAGTGAGAAAACCCAATCCCTTAGATGGAAGGGGGGTATTAATTCACTTAACACCTAGTGGTATAGAAAAGAGAAATATCTCTAAGCAAGTGGTGTTGCAGTTTAATAAAGTGGTTGAAAATGCGGTGAGTAAATCACAGCTAAAAGCCTTCTTTGAAGTGGCGGATCGCATTAATTCGCTTATAGCAAACAAAGAAGTATTTCAAGAAGAAGAAAACAGTATTAAGGCATAACATATGAACAAACACATTAAAAAAGTAGCAGTGATTGGATCTGGAATTATGGGAAGCGGTATTGCTTGTCATTTTGCCAATATTGGTGTAGAGGTCCTTCTATTAGATATTGTTCCTAATACATTAACAGATAAAGAAACCGCTGCTGGTCTGACAATTAAAGACAAAACAGTTAGAAATAGACTGGTTAAAGAGGCTTTGGCGGCTTCTTTAAAATCCAAACCTTCTCCTATTTACGATCAAAAATTCGCCAATAGAATTACCGTAGGAAATTTAGAAGATGACTTGTCTAAAATTGCTTCTGTAGATTGGATCATTGAAGTGGTGGTGGAACGTCTTGACATTAAGAAACAAGTATTCGAAGCCGTAGAAAAGCACAGAAAACCAGGCACTTTAATTACATCTAATACCTCTGGTATACCCATATCATTTATGAGTGAAGGACGTTCGGAAGACTTCCAAGCCCATTTTTGTGGCACCCACTTTTTTAATCCAGCACGTTATTTAAAGCTTTTTGAAATTATACCTGGCCCAAAAACACATGCCCATGTATTGGATTTTTTAGAAAATTACGGAGAACAATTTCTAGGTAAAACAGCTGTTGTTGCTAAAGATACTCCTGCTTTTATTGGAAATAGAATTGGGATTTTCAGTATTCAAAGTTTATTCCATAAGGTTAAAAAAATGGGAATGACTGTTGAAGAGGTAGACAAACTTACTGGACCCGTAATTGGTAGACCTAAATCTGCCACTTTCAGAACGGTAGACGTTGTAGGATTAGATACTTTGGTTCATGTAGCCAATGGAATTAAAGACAATTGCCCCAATGACGAACAGCATGCATTATTTGAATTGCCAGGTTTTGTAGAAACAATGATGACCAACAAATGGTTGGGAAGCAAAACAGGACAGGGCTTTTATAAAAAAGAAAGTAAGGCAGACGGCAGTTCAGAAATACTCACACTAGATTTAGATACCCTAGCATACCGATCAAAAAAGAGGGCTTCTTTTGCCACTTTAGAAGGGACCAAGACTATTGATCATGTGGCCGACAGATTTCCTATCCTAATTGCCGGCACAGACAAAGCTGGAGATTTTTATAGACAATCCTTTGGCGCTCTATTTGCCTATGTGTCTCAGAGGATTCCTGAAATATCTGATAGCCTATACAAAATAGACGACGCCATGAAAGCTGGTTTTGGTTGGGAACACGGTCCTTTTGAAATTTGGGATGCAGTTGGTTTGGCCAAAGGAATTGAACTTGCTGAGGCTTCAGGACAAAAAGTAGCCCAATGGGTTCACGACATGGTTTCAGACGGAAAAGCAAGTTTCTATGAAGTGAAAAACGGTGCCACCTTTTATTATGAAATTGGGGCAAAGGCCTTTGAGAAAAAACCAGGTCAAGACGCCTTTATTATTTTAGATAATATAAGAGAAAAACCGGCGGTATATAAAAATGCTGGTGTGGTACTTCACGACATTGGAGAGGGTATTTTAAATCTTGAGTTCAGATCAAAAATGAACACTATTGGAGGAGAAGTACTCCAAGGATTAAACACTGCCGTAGACATTGCGGAAAAGAATTTTCAAGGATTGGTGATCGGAAACCAAGGACCTAACTTTTCAGTGGGGGCTAATATTGGCATGATTTTCATGATGGCTGTAGAACAAGAATACGATGAGCTGAATATGGCTATTAAAATGTTTCAGGACACCATGATGAGAATGCGTTACTCGGCTATACCGACTGTGGCTGCACCCCATGGCATGACATTTGGTGGTGGCTGTGAATTGTCGCTTCATGCAGATAAAGTAGTTGCTGCCGCAGAAACCTATATAGGTTTGGTAGAGTTTGGTATTGGTGTCATTCCCGGAGGAGGTGGAACCAAAGAAATGACCTTAAGGGCTTCAGATACCTTTAAGAAGAACGACGTAGAACTCAATGTACTTCAAGAGTATTTCTTAACCATTGGTATGGCCAAAGTAGCTACCTCTGCTTATGAAGCTTTTGACAGTGGCATTTTACAAAAAGGAAAAGACATTGTTGTGGTGAACAAAGACAGACAGATTGCCACAGCGAAAGCTCATGCCAAATTAATGGCAGAATCTGGGTATTCTCAACCCCCAAAAAGAAATGATATAAAAGTACTAGGAAAACAAGCCCTTGGAATGTTTCTAGTGGGAACAGATTCCATGCAAGCAGGTAAATATATTTCAGCGCATGACCAAAAAATGGCCAATAAATTGGCTTATGTGATGGCTGGTGGAGATCTTTCTGAACCCACTTTGGTAAACGAACAGTATTTATTAGACTTAGAAAGAGAAGCTTTCTTATCTCTTTGTACAGAAAGAAAAACACTAGAGCGTATTCAACACATGCTCAAAGTAGGAAAACCTTTAAGAAACTAATCAGACTTATGAAAACAGCATATATAGTTAAAGCGTATAGAACGGCAGTGGGTAAAGCACCTAAAGGCGTATTCAGATTCAAAAGACCTGATGAATTAGCGGCAGAAACCTTGGAATATATGTTCAAGGAATTGCCAGAATTAGATAAAACTAGAATAGACGACGTCATGGTGGGTAACGCCATGCCTGAGGCAGAACAAGGCTTAAATATGGCCAGACTCATTTCTTTAATGGGACTTAAGATTGAAGATGTCCCTGGGGTAACAGTAAATAGATATTGTGCCTCTGGTATAGAAACCATAGGCATGGCTACAGCAAAAATTCAATCTGGAATGGCAGAATGTATTATTGCTGGTGGTGCAGAAAGTATGAGTTACATACCTATGGGGGGGTATAAACCTACTCCAGACTACGCCTTAGCCAAAGACGGTCATGAAGACTATTATTGGGGAATGGGCTTAACTGCAGAAGCGGTAGCCAATGAATTTAATATATCTCGTGAAGACCAAGATGCCTTTGCATTTTCTTCTCACGAAAAAGCCTTAAAAGCACAGGCAGAAGGAAAGTTTAAGGATCAGATTGTCCCGATCAATATTGAAGAAACCTTTTTAGATGAATCCGGTAAAAAATCAATAAGATCTTATACCGTTACCCAAGATGAAGGTCCTAGGAAAGGAACTAATGTAGGGGCACTGTCTAAATTGAGGCCTGTATTTGCTGCAGACGGATCTGTGACCGCTGGAAACTCCTCACAAATGAGTGACGGAGCTGCCTTTGTATTGGTGATGGGTGAAGACATGGTCAAAGAACTTGGACTAGAGCCTATTGCAAGAATGGTCAATTACGCAGCGGCAGGTGTGCCGCCAAGAATTATGGGTATTGGTCCTGTAAAAGCCATTCCTAAAGCCTTAAAACAAGCTGGATTGTCTCAAAATAACATAGAACTAATTGAATTAAATGAAGCTTTTGCTTCTCAGTCACTAGCCGTGATTAGAGCACTAGACTTGAATCCAGATATGATCAATGTCAATGGTGGTGCCATTGCATTAGGACACCCATTGGGCTGTACTGGAGCAAAGCTTTCGGTACAACTCTTCAGTGAGATGAGGGCCAGAAATATGCAGGGTAAATACGGTATGGTGACCATGTGTGTGGGAACTGGGCAAGGCGCTGCTGGAATATTTGAATTTTTAAATTAAAACATTAATAAACTTCCTATTATGAGTGCAACAGAACAAAATGAATTGTTACGCGGAGGACAGTTCTTAGTAAAAGAAACGGCCTGTGAAGATGTTTTTACCTTAGAAGATCTAAGTGAAGAGCAAAAAATGATGCGTGATAGTACCAAAGAGTTTGTAGACAAGGAGCTATGGGCACATTGGGAAAGGTTTGAAAAGAAAGACTACGCCTTTACAGAAGAAACCATGCGTAAAGCAGGTGAAATGGGTCTTTTAGGTGTTGCGGTACCAGAGCAATACGGTGGTTTAGGAATGGGTTTTGTGTCTACCATGCTGGTATGTGATTACATCTCTGGAGCTACAGGATCTTTTAGTACCGCTTTTGGAGCACATACTGGAATTGGCACCATGCCCATTACGCTGTATGGTACTGAAGCGCAAAAACAAAAATACGTGCCTAGATTGGCTACTGGAGAATGGTTTGGTGCCTACTGCCTTACAGAACCAGGCGCAGGATCAGACGCAAACTCTGGTAAAACCAAAGCAGTGTTGTCTGAGGATGGAAGCCACTACCTTATATCAGGACAAAAAATGTGGATTTCCAATGCGGGCTTCTGTAATATGTTTATTGTTTTTGCTCGTATAGAAAATGACAAAAATATTACTGGTTTCATTGTAGAAAATGATCCCTCCAATGGAATTACCATGGGAGATGAAGAGAAGAAGTTAGGAATTCACTCCTCCTCTACCCGTCAGGTATTTTTTACAGACACCAAAGTGCCTGCAGAAAACATGCTGTCTGAAAGAGGAAATGGCTTTAAAATTGCCATGAATGCACTGAATGTAGGTAGAATTAAATTAGCAGCAGCTTGTTTGGACGCGCAAAGAAGGATTATTAAAGAGGCCGTAAACTACGCCAACGAGCGTGTTCAGTTTAAGACCCCTATCGTAAACTTTGGTGCTATTAAGACCAAAATTGCCGCTATGGCTACCAATACCTATGCAGATGAGGCTGCCTCGTACAGGGCAGCTAAAAATATTGAAGACAGAATTGCGCTCAGAGAAGCGGCAGGTAGCTCACACCAAGATGCAGAATTAAAAGGCGTAGAAGAATATGCCATTGAGTGTTCTATCTTAAAAGTAGCCGTATCTGAAGATGTTCAGGCGTGTGCAGATGAAGGGATTCAAATTTTTGGCGGTATGGGCTTTAGTGCAGACACCCCTATGGAGTCTGCCTGGAGAGATGCTAGAATATCTAGAATCTACGAGGGAACCAATGAAATCAATAGAATGTTAGCCGTTGGCATGCTTGTAAAAAAAGCCATGAAAGGGCATGTAGATCTATTGGGCCCAGCTACTGCAGTTGGTGAAGAACTTATGGGCATTCCTTCTTTTGACACACCTGACTACAGCAAACTGTTTGCAGAGGAAAAAGACATTATCAAGAGACTTAAAAAAGTGTTCTTAATGGTGGCAGGATCTGCCGTACAAAAATTTGGACCAGATCTAGAGTCACATCAGCAATTGTTAATGGCTGCAGCAGACATCCTTATTGAAGTATATATGGCGGAATCTACCCTACTCAGGACAGAGAAAAACGCCAAACGTTTTGGAGAAGACGCACAAAAGACACAGATTGCCATGACGCAACTGTATCTTTATAGGGCGGTAGAAATTGTTCAATCTAGGGGAAAAGAAGCTGTTATTTCTTTTGCAGAAGGAGACGAACAGCGCATGATGCTCATGGGACTTAAACGTTTCACCAAGTACACCAACTATCCAAACATTGTAGCCCTCACCCATCTCATTGCAGATAAAGTGGCAGCAGACAACGGATACAGTTTTGACTAAACATTCTTAAAATAAATACATACTTATTACTGGTTTTTATATTTTATGTATGTAAAGCGCCACCCTTCGGGTGGCGCTTTTTTTTTAGCCCTGCACCCCTAATTATTAAGCGTTTTAGTTTAATTTAGAGGCTTTAGAAATTCCTATGAAAACACCCCTTTTAGCAGATGTTTACGCAGTAGAAGCCTTTCAAACTCATGGA
>Ga0115568_10002613_pt1 | contig 12469 bp, 10 predicted proteins | sample COGITO_mtgs_1204_FD_87296 | JGI IMG/M metagenome (GOLD analysis project Ga0115568, IMG submission 87296) | Pelagic marine microbial communities from North Sea - COGITO_mtgs_120426 | ecosystem: Environmental > Aquatic > Marine > Epipelagic | place: Germany:Helgoland, sampling site Kabeltonne...
TATGGCTGCTATGTTTGATACCTTAAAACGTATTAATAATATTGTTATAGATTTAGATAGAGATTTCTGGACCTATGTTTCTATGGAATATTTTAAACAAAAAATTAAGGCTGGTGAAGTTGGTTCTTCTGCAATGCCACATAAAGTGAATCATATTGACTTTGAAAATTCTGAAGGAAACTTAGGGCTTGCAAATGCGATTTTTGAACACCTTTCTGCTAAATTACCGATCTCTAGACTGCAAAGAGATTTAACGGATAGTACCGTTTTACGGAATGTTGGTGTGCCATTTGGACATACAATCATTGCGTTTACATCTACTTTGAAAGGATTGAATAAGTTATTATTAAATAAAGCAAAGTTTGAACAAGACTTAGAAAATAATTGGGCAGTGGTTGCAGAAGCAATACAAACAATTTTAAGAAGAGAGGCATATCCAAATCCTTATGAAACTTTAAAAGGATTAACCAGAACTAACGAAAAAATAAACCAAATATCTATTGCTAACTTTATTGACACATTAGACGTTTCCTCAGCAATTAAACAAGAGTTAAAGGCTATTACGCCTGCAAATTACACAGGAATTTAAAATGATAAAAAGAAAAGAGAATAAAGGAGTTTTTGCATATTTTTCAGAAAAAAGAGACACAATGTTATTAGTACTTGTTTCTTGTTTCTTTTTATTAACGTTCACATACTGTTCGACTGAAAAGGGAGATCCAGAAAGGTTTAGAAAAGGAGTATTGAGGTTCCTGCAGGAAAAGGATATAGCAAAACAATTATCACTAGAATAGACAGTATACAAATTGAAGAATACGATAAAATTATAAGTATTTCTAACGATAGTGCGTCTGGAGAAAAAAGAATAAAACATATTGATACTTTATATATCAAATGGAAAAATAATTTCTTTTATTCTCTAAAAATGAAATCGCCTAAAAAACAGTTAGATAAAGACGCTATTTATGTTCAAATAACTAAAATAACAGATGATTCTTATGATTTTTCAGCAAAAATAGGATTTAATAAGTTTCTTACTGATGGAACCGTTTATAAGATAAAGTAACATTTAGCAACATTGTTAAAATACGTATTTCAATAACTTGTGAACTTTTATTAGAAAAGAACTCTCAAACAGTTTAAAACATATTCACTTTTTTATTGTTTTTATTGATGGCTTTACATCTTTCATTTTAGATAAAACTTTATTAACTTGGTATGTTTGATAGATATGCATTACATGTCAAAGGATATTTGTATTTTAGCAATCAATTTTTTCCTTAGATAAAGAAATGCTGAATTTAAAATAATATTAAAACGTTAAAAAAACATATAGGTCCTTTTCTATTGGTTATATTCTTATTACCAATGGCTATAGATTCTGTTCACGATTTTTTAAATCATGAACACACTATTTGTAACTCTAAAATATAAACTCATATTCACGAAAAAGATCTCGATTGCAAATTACACCTTATAAAACAAAGTGATTCTTTTTTAACTACTACTCATTACAAAATTATTACAAACATTATTATTTCTAATAATAATATACAATATAGTTTCTTACAAAATCATTATCAATTATCTTTTTATTTAAGGGGACCACCTCTTTATGTTCAAGCTTAAATTTTTTTGAACATAAAAAACCAAAATGCAAAAACTAATTTTTTTGTGTGCATTTTTGTGTTGTATTTGTACAAACACAATTGCACAAGATTGTACGATTACTTTTAAAGGTAAAATTATCGATTTTCACGACAAAACTCCAATCATTGGTGCTTCTATTGTTATCCTAAATTTAGATAGATATACAACATCAAATATTGATGGTGTTTTCGAAATTAATAATTTATGTAAAGGAACTATCGTTCTAGAAATTAAACATATTTCTTGTGATACTAAGCAAATTACAATCGATATTGATAAAAGTATAAACAAAGAGATCTTTTTAGAACATCATTTAGAAGAGTTAAATGAAGTTGTTGTAAAAACAAACACAAAAACTGAACAATCTAGCGTAGAACAATCCATTAAAAAGGCAGTGATAGAAGAATATACTGATAAATCTTTGGGTGATGCGTTAAATACAATTAGCGGTGTTTCCTCGTTAAGTACGGGTAATTCTATAGTAAAACCAATGATTCATGGCTTACATAGTAGCAGACTTTTAATTATTAACAATAATGTAAGAATGTATGACCAGGAATGGGGAGATGAACATGCACCAAATATCGATATTAATTCTAGTGACAGAATTGATGTTATAAAGGGAGCAAATACCTTAAAATATGGAAGTGATGTAATAGGTGGTTTAATTCTTTTAAAGCCTAAAAGATATGCCGTTAAAGATAGTTTGTTTGGAAGTACTTTAAGTTCATTTAATTCGAATGGTTTGGGGGGTAGTTTAAATTCTGAAATTATAAAAACATATAAATCAGGATACTATGCAAAGTTTCAAATGAATTACAGACAATTTGGAGATTTTTAAGCGCCTAATTATAACTTAACGAACACTGGATTAAAAAGTTTAAATGGTTCTTTTCGTTTTGGCTACAATAGTTTTGAAAAAGGTTTTGATGCCTATTATAGTTATGTAAATAACGAATTTGGTATTTTAAAAGCATCTCATATTGGTAATGTAAATGATTTAGACAATGCTATAGATAGCGATCTGCCAAGGGTTATTGATGATTTTTCTTATGTTATAAATGTGCCTAAACAAGCAATCGTTCATCATTTAGGAAAAGTCGAGGCGTATAAACGTTTTAAGGGTTTTGGAAAATTAACTGTTCAATACGATTTTCAAATTAACAGGCGTAAAGAGTTTGATTTACGAAGAGGTGATTTAAAAAACACACCAGTTATAGATTTGAGATTGTTTACCACAAGTCTGCAGCCCAATTTACAAATAGATTATTTTGATAATTTTAAAATAAATACAGGTTTGTTGGTTCGTTATCAACAAAATGATGCAGTTTCTGGAACAGGTACAAGCCCTTTAATTCCTGATTTTGATAAATATGATGCTGGTATGTATGCTATTGGAAATTACAATTTGAATGGAACCACTGAAATAAGTGCCGGAATTCGTTATGATTTTACGGATATCAATGCCAACAAAGAATACAACGTTACAGATTGGCAAGAAACCTATAATTACGACGAATTGTTTCCAGAATTTGAAAGTGGTGCTATTAGAGGTACAGATATTCCTACCAATCCAAGATTTACCTATCACAATGTATCAGCAAGTTTAGGTTTATCAAAGAAATTTGACAATAATATACAGTTATTAGCAAATTTTGGTTTGGCATCTAGAGTATCTAATCCATCTGAATTGTTTAGTGAAGGATTGCATCATAGTGCCGCAAGGATAGAAACTGGTTTACTAACTATTGGCAAAGAAATTGCAAATAAATTTATTTTGTCTTTAGAAAAAAACAGTAACGATTTTGGGTTTGCAATTAGTCCTTATTACAATCAAATTAATGGTTTTATTCAATTGATTCCTGTTGGAATTACCACCACAATTAGATGGGCTTTTCCTGTTTGGGAATACAACCAAGTTGCTGCACAAATTTTTGGGGTAGATATTGATGTGAATAAGAAAATTAGTAAAAACCTTAGTTATATAGCTAGTTTAAGTCTATTACAAGGAGATAATTTAACAGATGATATCCCTTTAATTCATATGCCTGCTACCAATTTTAGCAATCGTTTATTTTATGTTAATGAGAACTTAAATCAATTAAAAATTAGTTTAAGTCATAAAACCATTTTACAGCAAAATAGATTTCCAGATTATAATTTTTTTACATACAATGCCACCATACAAGAAGATGTTTTTGTAGATATTAGTTCAACACCACCTACCTATTCATTATTTGGTTTAAACACATCAGCAGTGTTTAAGGTTTTTAAGAAAGGGAGTTTAAAATTAGAATTTAATATAGAAAATATGTTCAATAAATCTTACAGAGAACATTTAAATAGATTACGATATTTTAGTAATGATTTAGGAAGAAACTATAACCTAAAACTTAAAATAAATTATTAAACAAACAATTATGAAAATTACAAATACAATTAAAATTACAAAATTATTAGCAATATTATTTATCTCTGTATTCACCTTTACAGCTTGTTCTGATGATGACGATGATGACCACGATCACGATAGTGAAGAAGAATTAATTACAACTGTAAATTATACGTTAACAAGCGGTAGTGATGTAGTTACTTTAAAATTCAGTGATCCTGATGGTGATGGTGCAATTGAGCCTATATACGAGGTTTCAGGTGATTTAACTGCTAATAGTACCTATACAGGTATTATAGAATTATTAAATGAAACAGAATCTCCAGTAGAAGATATTACTGAAGAAGTAAAAGAAGAAGCAGATGAACATGAGTTTTTCTACACTTCTGATGTGTCTGGATTAGCAATTACTAAAACTGATGTAGATGGTAATGATAATCCTTTAGGTATAGAGACTTCAGTTACCACTGGAGAAGCTGGTTCAGGAACATTAACTATTGTCTTAAAGCACGAACCTACAAAACCAAATGATGGATCATCTAGCAGTGCAGGAGGAAGTACAGATGTAGAAATAACTTTTGATGTTACTATTAATTAAAAAAAGGTGTTTCTAAAAACAATTAAAGCATTGTATCTCACAAGATGCAATGCTTTTTAGTTTAAAAATTTTTTAATTAAAAAGTAGTTAAAAAAAGCATTCCTTTATTGCAATGCTTTTTTTACTTTTGTACTTCATTAAGTTGTGCTGTTTTATATCTTTTTATAAGTCATAGAATCCCCACTATTAAAAGCATTTTATGTCTAAATTACCAAAAGAACATCAATTTACAGACTTATCAGATTACGGTAGACCAATTGCAAGAGTTATTGCAAATTCATTAAAATCAACAAAATTTACACCAGTAGACGTAACTATAGCCTTTGTAATTTCTGGTTTAATTGGTGTCTATTGTATTATTGAAGAGTGTTATTGGACAGCTGCATTCTTCTTAATTTTAAAATCCATATTAGATGCCGCAGACGGTGAACTAGCAAGAGTAAAAGAAACGCCCTCTTATACAGGAAGATTTTTAGATTCTGTTTCAGATATTACCTTAAACTTTATCATTTTAGCTACTATTGGATATTTAACTAACACCCATTTTGGTTTTATTTTTTTAGCCTTCTTCGGAATTCAATTGCAAGGAACTTTATACAATTACTATTATGTAATTCTTAGAAATCGTTTTGCAGGCGACACTACAAGTAGGGTTTTTGAAGATAAAACACCAATTGCCTTGCCTGGAGAAAAACAAAAAAATGTTACTTTTCTTTTTTCTTTATACAAAGCATTGTATGGCATTTTTGATGAAATAATTTATGCTTTAGATAAAAAAGCACCAGAAGGAAAACCGTTTCCGAATTGGCTAATGACGTTAATTTCTACTTTTGGTTTAGGTTTTCAATTACTAATTATAAGTGCGCTATTAGTTTTAAATTTAAAAGAATTTATCATTCCATTTTTTATTGGTAACTCTATATTCGTTTTTATCTTTATAGGTATTCGAAAAATATTTTATTAATGCACATGTTCTGTGCTTTTTAAACTACTTAAGACAACCAATGAGGCAATAAAGAACAGCCACAAAGAAAGCACACTCCATTGCATAGAACCAGTTAAATAAATTAAAAATCCAAATACAAAGGTTCCTAATACAATAGCAATTTTTTCTGTAACATCATAAAAACTAAAATATGTTGCATTTTCTTGTGTTTTTGGTAATAATTTAGAATAAGTAGAACGTGTTAAAGATTGTATTGCTCCAAGGACTAGGCCTAATAAACCACCTAAAGCATAAAAGTAATATTCAACATTTGGTAATTCTTTTTCTAGCATAAAAGCTGCTAAACATACTAAAATCCATATCACAAGCGTTATTTTTATAGCTTTAAAATTCCCGTACTTTTTAGATACTTTAGAAAAAACATATGCTCCTAAAATAGCTACAAACTGAATTAATAAAACAGTAACTATTAAATTAGTAGTACCCAGACCAAGTTCAATAGAACCAAAAATAGTTGCTAATAAAATAATGGTTTGAACGCCAACACTTAATAAGAAAAAAGCAATTAAAAAATTCTTTAATGTTGGATACTCTTTTAACTCGATCCATACTTTTTTCAACTCCTTGAAACCCTTCCAAATAAAATCTTTTTGAGGTTTTCTATTAAAACTATTATTTGGTAATTTTTTAAAAGTTATTTGTGCAAAACCTATCCACCAAAGGCCAACCATTACAAAAGAAATTCTCATGGCTTTCAGAGATGCTGCATTTTTAGCGTTCTCTAATGCATTATTAATTTCTGCTTCACTCCCACTAGCTAAAATTGTATCTGAAATGCTTAAGTAGAAACCAAATGTATCTGGAGCTAAAATCATTGCTAAACAAAATATTAATAAAATAATAGAACCTATGTAACCATAAATAAAACCTTTTGCACTCGCAGCATCTTGCTGCTCTGGATGCGCTACTTCAGGTAAATAAGAATTATAAAAAACAGTGCTAGACCAAAAACCAATACTTGCTAAAATTGTACAAACAATACCTATCCAAGCAGTATTTAAATCTTCGAAAAAATACATAAACATTACTGATAGCGCTCCTAACCAACAGAAAAATTTCATAAATTTTAATTTATTTCCTGTATAATCTGCAATTGCAGATAGTATCGGAGACATAAAAGCCACCACTAAAAAAGAAAAAGAAAGTGCATAACTATACAAAGTATCTGCTTGATCCCATTTCATACCTAAAAAAACAACCGTCTTACCTTCTGTTATTGCACTATAAAATAATGGAAAAACAGCTGTACTAATTACTAAAGAATATACCGAGTTCGCCCAATCATAAAATGCCCAAGCTCCTATTAATTTTTTATCTCCAATTTTTAGCATAGAATTATTTTAAATAAAAATATTGTTCATTTATTATAGAACGGCACACAATATAGTAAAAGTTTTTACAAATTTTCACTTTATTGTATTTGGTTCATTATTTGTAAATTTTCAAACCAAGAAACTATCTGTCTTAAACTTTATTAAAACCTAGAAGCAACAAACACATTTCTATATTATGAGCAAATATTTAAATAAACAGGAAAGTTTTTTTTGTATAAATCCTTAAAAATATTAAGTTTTCTTTATGATGAATGATCCTTATCTTTGTTAAGATTTTAGTTTTCTAATTTAGAATAATCTACCTCCACGACTAAAAAAAATACCAATGAATAAAATACTTTCTCTTTTAATAATTATTCTTTTTATAAGTTGCTCCAGTAAAGCTCAAGACGCTGCTAAAGAAAATACAAAATACAAAACAGTTAAAACTAACGCTCAATGGAAAAAAGAGTTGACAAGCGAACAATATTATGTGCTTCGTGAGGCAGGTACAGAAAGAGCTTTTACAAGTCCTATAAATAAGAATAATAGGGATGGTTTATTTGTTTGTGCTGCCTGCAAAACACCTTTATATGAATCTCAGTTTAAGTTTGATTCTGGCACTGGTTGGCCTTCTTTTGATAGAGCAATCGATAATAATGTAGAATTAGATGTAGATTATAAGATTGGTTACGCAAGAACCGAATTAAAATGCAACACCTGTGGTGGTCATCTGGGACATTCTTTTAATGATGGACCAAGAAAAACTACAGGAAAGCGACATTGCATAAATGGTGTTGCTTTAGAGTTTATTGCAAATAATAAATAGACTAGATATTTGTAACTTACTTTTTACCTTTTTAAATAAAAACAATATTTAGACTTTAATATTGGTACTTCATATATATTTTTGCACTTGTCTATTAGATGTATAATCCTCCTTATTTATTAATTTTAATAATGCTAAAAATTCCTATAAAAATAGTAGCACAGGGCATAAAATATTGAGGGATATTTTAAATGTTATCAATTTCATTATTAAAATGAAATATTATTAGAGCTTAGTTAGTTTAAAAATTCTAAAGAAGTTAAAGATACTCTAAGCTCATTTTTTTCTTTAAAATTTATATTTTTTAATATTTTATAAACTTCTTTACTTCATTATTCTTGAAGAAAAAGTAATCTAAAAAAGCCTAAAATAACTATCTAAAAATACTTGTTAATTTATTATATTTGTCTTTCCAAAAAAGACACAAATTATGTTTAATAATTTAAGCGATAAATTAGATAAAGCTTTACATACCTTAAAAGGACACGGTAAAATAACAGAAGTTAATGTTGCAGAAACTTTGAAAGAAGTTAGAAGAGCATTACTTGATGCCGATGTAAATTTAAAAATTGCCAAAGATTTTACCAAAAAAGTACAAACACAAGCTCTAGGACAGGATGTATTGACTACATTAAATCCTGGACAGTTAATGATAAAATTGGTAAAGGACCAACTGACACTATTAATGGGTGGTGAAACCGTTGGGGTTAATCTAGGTGGTTCTCCAACCATTATTTTAATGTCTGGTTTGCAAGGCTAAGGTAAAACTACTTTTTCTGGAAAATTAGCAAACTTCTTAAAAACTAAAAAATCTAAAGAAGTACTTTTGGTTGGTTGTGATGTATATAGACCCGCGGCAATAAATCAATTACAAGTTGTAGGAGATCAAATTGGTGTAGAAGTTTATGCAGAAGTTGAGAATAAAAACCCTGTAGAAATTTCCAAAAATGCGGTAAAGTATGCCAAAGCAAACGGCAAAAATGTAGTTATTATAGATACTGCTGGTCGTTTAGCTGTAGATGAAGAAATGATGAAAGAAATTTCTGAAATTCACAAAACTATACAAACTCAAGAAACTTTATTTGTAGTAGATGCTATGACGGGGCAAGATGCTGTAAATACAGCAAAAACTTTTAATGATATATTAAATTTTGATGGTGTTGTACTTACAAAATTAGATGGTGATACCCGTGGTGGTGCTGCTTTATCAATAAAATCTGTAGTTAATAAACCTATTAAATTTATTGGTACAGGTGAAAAAATGGATGCGATTGATATTTTTCATCCAGATAGAATGGCAGACAGAATTCTAGGAATTGGGGATGTTATTTCTCTTGTTGAAAGAGCACAGGATCAATACGACGAGGAAGAGGCTAGAAAATTACAGAAAAAAATTGCTAAAAATCAGTTTGGATTTGATGACTTTTTGACGCAAATACAGCAAATTAAGAAAATGGGAAGCATGAAAGACCTTATGGGTATGATTCCTGGAGCTGGTAAAGCGATGAAAGATGTAGATATTGATGATGATGCTATTAAAGGTATTGAAGCAATAATACATTCTATGACACCACTAGAAAGAAGTACACCAAACAGTATCGATTCTAGTAGAAAAAAGAGAATTGCCAAAGGTTCTGGAACTTCAGTTAATGCCGTAAACCAACTAATGAAGCAATTTAATCAGATGAGTAAAATGATGAAGATGATGCAAGGTGGTGGTGGCAAAAAAATGATGCAAATGATGCAGGGAATAAAGTAATTTCTAGCGGCTGGCAAAAGATTAAAAATTCAAAGCAATCAATGCAAAAAAATCTAAAGTTATCAATTGTTGTTTTATGCTATAGATCTGAATATAACATTATTCCATTTATAGAAAAAGTAAAAACTATAGTTAAAAAACTTACGCACAGTTTTGAAATCATTCTTGTTGCCAACTACATGGAAAAATCCGATGATAAAACAGCAGCAATCGTAAACGAAATAGCTAAAAATGATTCTGTTTACAAAACAATTTGTAAACCAAAAAAAGGAATGATGGGCTGGGATATGAAAGAAGGGCTAGCACGTTGTAAAGGAGATTATCTTTGTGTAATTGATTGAGATGGCCAATTTCCAATAGAAAACATAACACAATGCTACAAAGAAATCTTAAAAGGAAAATACAGTCTTGTAAAAACACATAGAATTAAAAGAGGAGATGGTTTTTATAGAAAAATTATTTCTAAAGTATATAATTTCATTTTTTCTACTTTATTTACCTCTATAAACTCAAAAGACATTAATTCAAAACCAAAAATCTTTACACGAGAAGTCTATAATAAGATGAATTTAACCTCAGACGACTGGTTTATTGATGCAGAGATAATGTTAGAGGCGAAAAGGCTTGGGGTTTTATTTTACGAATTCCCTACTGAATTTCATTCACTTAGCGGAAGGCAATCCTTTGTTAAATTTTCTGCTATTTTTGAATTTACACGAAATCTTATTTTATTTAAATTAAAAGGCGGTAGATGATAAAGGAGAAAATTTTTATTACAGGAATTTCTTCATCCATCATGCAGCAACTAATTGCTATAATCAATACTGCAAAATATGAAATAATTGGTCTATCTAGAAAACCTTTACCACAAAATTCAGAAAATATAAAAATCATTCAGGCAGATATTGCCAATATCAATCTTTATGAAGATCATTTTAAGAACTGCAGTATTATAATTCATGCGGCAGCAGTGACACATTCTTTTAATGAAAAAAGCTATTTTGACATAAATTACAACATCACAAAAAAACTAGTAGAAAAAGCCAAAGAACTTAACGTTACTTCTTTTGTTTACTTAAGTTCTAATGCCGCAAACTCAGACAATGGTGCTTATGCCAATTCAAAAAAATTAGCTGAAAAACACCTACAAAAAACTTTAGGTAATTGGCAAATTTTTAGAATTTCAGAAATTTTTGGAGGTCCTAAAAATGAAGGAATTGAAAAATTAATACAAACTGTTTTAAAAAATAAATATACTTTTTATCCTAAAGATATCCCTTCTAAATTCTCACCAATTTATTTAAACGATGTCGCTAAAATACTTCATTAAAATATTTTCGTGAATTTAGAAAAAAACAACATAATTTCTATTAATGGAAATGAACGTTTTACATTTAAAGAAATACTAATTCTCATAAAAAAAATAAAAGGAAGGTCCTTGCGTATCATTGGCATACCTAAGAGTACCATGTTTTTTTTAATGACACTGTCATCAAAAATTCCATTTTTTATAGGTATTATTCCCGATCAAATAAAACGATTATATGGACTAAAAACCTATGGGAATATAAATGATAAGTATATCACCCTAAAACTAGACGAATATATTAAGCAAATTTTAAATAAAAACTAATATGGGAATAAAAGTCATACTTGCTCGCATATTATTATTTATTGATGTTTTTTTTGAAATTCGCAGAAATAAATACTTGTTTTTCACGCTACTAAGTGGTATTATTTTCCTTTTTTCATTTGACTTTGGCATGTTTTGGGACAATGTACTTTTCACTTCAAAAATTGGAAATCATTTATATAACAATAGTATTTTTGACTGGATGTTACCCAATAACCTTGATGCTGGCCATCCTCCTACTCTTGGTTTCCTATTGGCTATTTTCTGGAAAATATTTGGACATAAATTATGGGTGAGTCATTTATTAATGGTTCCATTTACCATTGGTTTTTTCTATCAACTATTTCAATTTATAAAGTTTTACACAAAATCTAATTTGTATTCATTCTTTGCTTTTTTATTGATACTTGTAGATCCTACTTTATCCACTCAATTTGTTATTGTAAACCCAGAAATCATTCAACTTTTTTTATTCTTTCTATCAATTAATTCTATTTTACATAACAGAATTCAGCTTAAAACAATTTCACTTTTCTTTTTGAGTATTATTTCTTTGAGAAGTATGCTCTTATGTGGAGGGGTTTTTCTGTTTGAAATATTAAATAGATATTATTTTAATAAGAGAAAAGAATCGGTACTTAGTAAGAAATTAATCTTTAGTTATATAATTATAGGCATCCCTGCTATTACCTATTTGCTTGTTCATTACATTTCTAAAGGTTGGTTGGTTTCGCATGTAAACTCACCTTGGGCTGACCATCGTCAATTTATTTCTTTTGATGGCTTTATTAAAAACATCTTAGTTCTGGGTCACAAATATTTAGATTTTGGCAGGTTTATTATTTGCATGCTAATCATTTTCGTTTTTATCAAATACAAAAAAAATGTATTTGACAAAAAAGTAATGCAATTATTGTTACTCTCTTTTAGCTCTGTATTACTTGTAATAATTATAAGTTTACTTAGCGCTAATCCGTTTGGTCATCGGTATTTTATAGTTTCATACATTGTACTAAATTTATTATCCTTCATTTTTATGATCACTTTTTTCAGAAAAAAAAGAGTCATTTATACGCTAATTTTCTTAACTTTGTTAACTGGTAATTTATGGGTTTATCCAAAAAAAATTGCACAAGGTTGGGACGCCACTTTAGGGCACATACCTTACCATTCACTAAGAATAGAAGCAATTGATTATTTAAACAATCAAAAAATTGATATTACTAATGTTGCGAGTTTTTTTCCGAATAACACCGCTCTAGACAATGTTGATTTTAGTGAAGATAAAA
>Ga0115568_10002622_pt1 | contig 12446 bp, 11 predicted proteins | sample COGITO_mtgs_1204_FD_87296 | JGI IMG/M metagenome (GOLD analysis project Ga0115568, IMG submission 87296) | Pelagic marine microbial communities from North Sea - COGITO_mtgs_120426 | ecosystem: Environmental > Aquatic > Marine > Epipelagic | place: Germany:Helgoland, sampling site Kabeltonne...
AGGGCTGAAGGCTGAGGGCTGAGGGGTGAGAGCTTTGAGCTGAGGGCTGAGGGCTGAAGGCTGAGAGCTGAGGGCTGAGAGCTGAGAGCTGTTCGTTTAATGATCGATCAACCCCGCGGACCATTAGCGCACCGCTTGCCAGACGCGCAGCAGGCTTTCGATTAGCTCGGGGAGTTCGTTGAGCGGGACTTGGCTGGCGGCGTCGGAGATTGCTTCGGCGGGGTTCGGATGCGTTTCGAGAAAGACGCCATTGGCGCCGGCGGCGAGGGCGGCGCGGGCGAGCGGCGGCACGAATTCGCGCTGGCCGCCGCTGATGCCTCCGGCAGCCCCCGGTAGCTGTACGCTGTGGGTGGCGTCAATGATGGTCGGGTGTCCGTTTTCGGCCATGATGCTGAAGCTGCGCATGTCGACCACTAGATTCTGGTAGCCGAAGGTGGTGCCGCGATCGGTCTGCCAGATTTCAGCGGCGCCCGCTTCCTCGAGTTTGTTGGTCACGAAGGCCATCTCGTAGGGCGAGAGGAATTGGCCTTTTTTCACGTTGATCGCACAGTCTGTTTTAGCCGCGGCGACCAGTAGGTCGGTCTGGCGACAAAGAAATGCGGGGATTTGCATCGCGTCGACCACGGCACCCACCTGGGCGCATTGATCGGGGGTGTGAATGTCGGTGATGGTTCGGAACCCGTATTCCGCTTTGATGGTTTGGAAGATTTCGAGTCCGGCTTCGAGTCCGGTGCCGCGGTTGCTGTTGATCGAGGTGCGGTTGGCTTTGTCGAACGAGCCTTTGAACAGGATGTTCAGCTCCGGGTGCTGTTGCTCGAGTGCTGCGAGGGCGTCGGCCACGGGGCGGCACGTGTCGAGGCTTTCAAGGGAGCAGGGGCCTGCGAGTAGGAGGAGTTTGGAAGGATCGTAAATCATGTTCGAGAGTAAGTGCGAACGAGCGGTGTTCGCCAAGCCGCAAAGTAAAGTCTTCTCGGCGGTTGCTTGATTGATTGGCTGGAGTCGTGTGGGCGTTGTTGGTTGCAGGTTGTTTGCAAGCTGATGCGTTTCCTTTTAACAACAACCGCCAACACAAAGCGTTCAACTTGCTGGCCTAATCCGCGCCGATTTCGCTGGCCAAAGTATTGCGCAGCGCGGGCTCCAGTTCGGCGGTTTTGACCCACTTGAGTGCTTCGACGGGTTGGGTGCGGGCCCAGCTCAGTATCGAGCGGTTGAGCTGTTGCACTCGCGTATCGGGATTGGCAATGGTGTTGCTCCAGGCGGCGGCGGCTTCGGGTTCGAAATCGAGCATGGTGCTGGTAAAACCGATAATGGCCGCGTCGCGCTGTGGGCCGGCTTCCTTTTCGCTGAGCCAGGTTGATGCCGCCACGGAGTCGGTGCGGCTCCATTCCTGCATGATGACTCCGGCATTGCCTGGCTGGTTGATCGGGTCGTCTGCACTCAGTGACGATTGCCAGTCCATCGCTTCGATCGGATCGCCCTGAGCGCGGGTGCGGACGTACGCCTCGATCGCTGCGGGCGCTTTGTAGGCTGTGTGGACACTGCGCAGGAAGTGCGCCGCGTCTTCAGGGGCGCTCTGCGTATAGTGGCGGATGCTGAGGTCGAGCAGGTCGATGCTACCGTTAAACTCTGATTCTGAAAGAGACCAAATCGCAGCGGCTTCGGGATCGCTGCTGCCCCAAGATTCGATCAATGCCGCGGCGGCTTGGTCGCGTACGCTGCCGAGGGGCAGTTGGTTGACCCAATTGGCGGCTTGGTCAGCGTTTTGATGTGCCCAGGTGGCAGCGAGTACTGTGGCGGCGGTGACTTTACTGCCATCGTTGGCCATGCCCTCGACCCATGTCGCGGCGGCGGTTGGGTCCTGTTGGCTCCAAAGTTCGATGCCGCTGTTGAGGGTTTCGAGGCGGGCCAAGCCTTGCGCGTTGGACTCCAGCCAGAGCAGGGCGTTTTCCGAATCGTCTGCCGCCCACAGGGCGACGACTTCGAGCATGCCGCGCAGCCGTTCCGGGCCGGTGAATTCGGATTGCAGCCATTGCATCGCCCCTGCGGGGTCGTCTTGTGCGCGGCGGCGGGCTTCGTCAAGAAAGGGATCGCTGTCGGCGTTGTCGGTGCTGGCGGTCGCTGGCGTTTGAGCGGGGGCGTCGGCCGGCTTCAGCACGCTGCGATTGCGGTCGGGCTCTGGGGCGGCTTTGTCCGGCTCGGTTGCCTGCATAGGCAGGTCGCTGCGGACCAGTTGCCATACCTGACGCAGGTGATGCCACTCGCGGCGAATGGTCTCGGCGTACGGCAGCACTGCGAGCGTCGCCAAGCCGAGAAAGGCGAGTATTAATAAACTGCGAAACAACCAGCGCATGGTGGATTAGGTTAAGTTGAAGAAGGCCTTGGTGTTGGCCGTGGTGTGCGCGCTGAGTGCTTCGGGCGAAAGGGCTAATGCCTTGGTGCAACGCGTTGCGATGTCGGCCAGGTAGGCGGGCTCGTTCGGCTTGCCGCGATGCGGTTCGGGCGTCAGGTAGGGGCAGTCGGTTTCCAGCATCAGTTGGTCGATGCCTTGCACGCGCAACGCCTCGCGGATGTCGGGTGCATTTTTATAGGTGACCACGCCGGTGAAGGAGCCGCGTCCGCCGCGCTCGTTAATCTGTGCCATTTCCGCCGGGCCGTAGGTGAAACAGTGGAATACCACGCGCGCCCAATTCACGCCGGACTCGTCGATCATGCGTACGCTGTCGTCGAAGGCATTGCGGCTGTGGATGATAATCGGGCAGTCGAGCTCATCCGCGAGCATGAGTTGCTGGCGAAAGGCGGCTTCCTGATGGAGCATGCATTCGCCCGCTTCGATCGTATCTTTGGGCAGGTGGAAATAGTCCAGCCCGATTTCGCCCAGGGCGACTGGGGCATGTGGCGGCATGAAGAAGGTCGAAAGGTGGCTGACCGCATCGCGCCATTCCGCATCGACGTAGCACGGGTGCAGACCGACGGTATAGTCGATTTTTCCGGCGTAGGCGGCGCTCATTTCGCGGTAGGCTACCCAGTCTTTCGGCGAGGTGCCGACCGTGATGAAGCGCTGCACGCCGGCTGTGTGGGCGCGTTCGAGTACCGCGTCCAACTCGCCTTTGTCTTTGAAGCCTTTCAGATGGCAGTGGCTGTCGATCAATTCCATGGAGGGGAAAGTGATCAGTTTTTGAGAAACGGAAAGGCTGAAAGTGTGATGGGTTGGAACAATCCGGTTCGGTGGTGCGTGGGATCGTGCGGCGGCGTGCAAGCACGCGCCCTACGGTGCTTTGGATCGGTCGGCGACGTACAGCAGTTTCCTTTGCGAAAATTCTTGAGAATAAAATGGTCGGCTCCATCGTCTCTAAGCTTTAGCTACCTCTATACTGTACATATTACCATGGAAGACGTCATCATTTTAGGAACCGGTTGTGCCGGACTTACTGCAGCAATTTACACTGGCCGTGCCCAATTGAGCCCTTTGGTGCTGGAAGGCACTCAGCCCGGCGGGCAGCTGACCACCACATCTGAAGTGGAGAATTTCCCTGGCTTCCCTGAGGGGATCGACGGCTACACTATGATGGACAATCTGCGCAAGCAGGCGGCCAAGTTCGGTGCGCGTTACGAGCATGCCAAGGTCGATAAGATCGAGCTTGAGGGGGATGTGAAGAAGCTGTACGCGGGCGACAAGGTGTACGAAGCGAAGACGGTGATCGTGGCGACCGGTGCGCGTCCGCGTCTGATCGGCGTGCCGGGCGAGCTGGAAATGTTCGGTGGCAAGGGCGTGACTACTTGTGCGACTTGTGATGGTGCGTTCTACCGTGATATGGAGGTGGTTGTTGTTGGTGGCGGTGATTCTGCTGCCGAAGAGGCCCTGTTCCTGACCCGTTTTTGCTCAAAGGTGACTTTGATTCACCGTCGTGATGCGTTGCGTGCTTCGCAGATTATGGCCGACCGTGCGACTTCGCATCCGAAGATTGAAATGGCGTGGAACTCGTTGCCGCAGGAGATTCTTGCGGATGAGAAAGGCTTTACCCGTGCGATTCGCGTCAAAGATGCCAAGTCTGGCGAGGAGCGTGAGATCCCTTGTAAGGGGGCCTTCATCGCGATCGGCCACATCCCGAACACCGACTTTGTTGAAGGTGTGCTGGAGCGCGACGGGGACGGCTACATTATTCCGAATGCAGGCAGTCAGGTGAAGACCGAGCATGCTGGTTTCTTTGCGGCGGGCGACTGTGTCGATCACGTGTATCGTCAGGCGATCACTGCTGCGGGTATGGGCTGCCAAGCCGCGATCGAAGCCGAACGCTATTTGTCGGAACTCTAGAAGTTTGAAAGTACGAAGGTCTTAAAGTAGCTGACGATCATCTCACCTTTTACTTTCTCACCATTACACTCATACGATGAAACATCTTTCCGACCTTAGAGCAGATTACACCAAGCATGCGCTGCGTAGCGGCGATCTGGCCACCAGCCCGTTTGCCCAGTTTGAAAAATGGTTTGGTGAAGCCGAGCAATGCGAAGTGTTAGAGCCGAATGCGATGTGCCTCGCGACGGTGAGTCCTGAGGGGCAACCCTCGACGCGTGTGGTGTTGTTGAAGGGTTTTTCCGAGCGTGGCCTGGTTTTCTATACCAACTACGAAAGTCGCAAAGCAGGCGAGTTGGAGGCGAACCCGAAGGTGTCTGCCAATTTCCTGTGGTTGCCGCTGCAACGTCAGATCAATGTGACAGGACGGGTGGAGCGTGTCTCGAAAGTCGAGGCTCTGAAGTATTTTATCTCACGTCCACTGGCCAGTCGACTCGGCGCCTGGAGCTCGCCGCAGAGTAAAGTGATTTCATCGCGTCAAATTTTGGAGGCAAAGCTCGATCAGATGAAGCGCAAGTTTGCTGACGGGGAAGTGCCGCTGCCGGATAACTGGGGCGGTTATCGCATCGTGCCGGAGACCTTTGAATTTTGGCAAGGCGGGGGCGGGCGTTTGCATGATCGTTTCATGTATCGTCGCAATGCGGATAACCTTTGGCCGATTGAGCGTTTGGCTCCGTAGTAAACTCGTATTTCACTGTTTAACCTGCCCACTCTCTTATGCGCGTCGATTCCCATATGCACACCATCCTCTGCGGCCATGCGATTGGTTCGCCGATTGAGTATGCCAAGGCGGCTGCGAAGCAGGGAATTGATGTGATGACGATTACCTGTCACATTCCGATGGAGTGGCAAGCGTTTGGGCAGCAGGGGATCCGCATGCGCCGCGATCAGCTCGATCAGTACCGTGCGCTGGTGAAGGATACCCGCAAGCGAGCTAAGGAGTTCGGTGTCGAAGTACTGTGTGGGATTGAGGCCGAGGTCTATCCAGACGAGGCGCATATGGCGCCAATGGACGAGATTCTCGCCGAGTATGAATGGGATTTTGTGCTGGGGTCGCTGCATGCGCAGTGTTTCAGTTATATCACTTGGCTGAGGGCGCATAAGGTGAACGACGACTTTATGCGGATCGACAGCTACTTTAGACATTTGAAAGACGGCGCGCAGTCGGGGCGCTATGACAGTATGTCGCATCCAGATGTGATCCGCACCTATGGCGTGGTCAATGAGTTCAACCCGGCAGAGCACGAGGAAGTGATTCGTGGTTTTCTGCAGGCTGTGGTGGACGAGGATATCTGTATGGAGGTCAACACCAGCGGTCTCACCAAAGGCGCCTTCGAGGTGCACCCGGACCCGCTGATCCTGGACTGGGCCAGTGAGCTTGGCGTGAAGTTGACCATTGGCTCGGACTCGCACCGCCCTAGCTCGGTCGGGCAGTTTTTTGATACCGTTCAGCCGATGCTGCGCGCTAAGGGCTTTAAGGATCTGCACTACTTCCGAGGGCGAGAGCGCATTCGGATTGATATGCCGCAGTGGGATTGAGGCAGATGGCGCCCGACGCGGCGCAGTTTGCTACGTCTGAACGCTGCGTAGTTAACCTTTTTTTTCTCGGCACAATAGCTTGATTGTCGGCGGCTTTCACAGAACTGTTGCGAGCGTCGTTTGATCTCAGTGCTTCTCATGTTTATTCGTCTCACAAATTGCCTCTTCATCGCTTGCCTCTGTCTGTCGCGGCTGAGTGTTGCCGGTGGCGTCAGCTCTACCGATGCAGCCGATGTGTTGCACTTGGAAGCGGCGATTGATCAAGCGTTGGCGAATAACCTTGGGCTGATTGCCGCGCGTTATCGCCCAGCCAATGCCTTGGATGCGGTGGTCATCGAGCAGGCCGCGTTCGATGTCGAGCTGTTCGGCTCAACGTCACGCAGCGAGTCGGTGGCTGCGGCATCGAGTAGTACGCTGGACTCCGCATCGGTGCCGGAAAGCGAGCGCCGTCGTTCACGGATCGGAGTGGAGAAACGCCTTTCGAGCGGGGCCAAGGTTACCCTGGATACCGGGATTGGGCGTAGTAGTTCGAATAACAATGCCGCGCGTAATCCAGACTACGCGACCGATGTCGGCCTTTCGGTGCGGCAGCCGCTGTGGAAAGACGCCGGGGGGACGGTCAACTTGGCGCCGATCGCGCGCGCCCGTGTGGCCGCGGATCAGTCGGTATTTGAACTGCGCACGGAGATCCTCGATGTGATCGCAAAGACCGAAATTGCTTATTGGAATGTCGCCCACGCGCGGGCGGAGTTGGCGTTGATCGCCTCCAGCGTACAATTGGCGGAAAATTTGCTTGAAGAGAATCGTGAGCGCGAAAAGTTGGGTTTGGTGACACCGCTGGAAGTGTTGCAAGCGGAGACGGAGTTGGTGAGCCAGCAGGAAGATGTGATTCAAGCCGAGCGAGCGATCGAAGATACGGCCGATTTGTTGCGCGAACAGATGGGGACGCATTCTTTCCTAGATGCTTTGGAGGATGAGATAGCGGTGCGTCCGCTGCCCTCGGAATTGTCGGCTGCGCGTCCGCTGGATGTGATTGTGCGCGATACAATTTTATCGGATGCCGATGCGCAGGCGCAGCAACGAGCGCTCGAAGTGCAGCGTATTAATAAAATGCTGGCTGAAGACGCGACCCGGCCGGATCTCGATCTGACTGCAGGTGTCAACTACACCGGGCGAGATTCCGATGGAGCGCGCGCCTACCGGGATGCTTACCAGGCGCAGGGCTACGACTGGACTGTCGGGCTGGAGTTGCGTTTTCCGTGGGGCTTGCGCGAGGCGCGCGCGGGGGTGCGTCAGGCGAATCGGAATGTGGCGCGCGAGACGGTGCGCTTGTATGCGATCAAGCAGCAGAAAGCGCTCGCGGCACGCACTGCCTGGCGGGCGGTGAATGCCGGGCAGCAACGCATCGCAGTCACTCGCAAGTCACTCGAGTTGAACCAGCAAGCCTTTGAGCAGGCGCGGGCCCGCTACGGGGCGGGGTTGGTTGCGTACCGTCAAGTGCTGGAGGCGCAACGCGATTTCGACCGGGCACGCAGTAAGCATTTATCCGCGATGATTGATACCCTGCGTGCGACCGTGCGCTTGAGCCGAGTGGATGGCACGATCTTGGCGCGCAATGGCTTTAGCTGGCAAAGTATGGAAGGCCTTTCAGAGGCACCCGATCTCGAGGCACATCCCCAAGGTAGCTCAATTTTATCCCCTGATTCCTGATCTTTTTAAATGAAACGTTTTATCATTACACTTGTGGTGTTGGGCCTCCTAGGTGGCGGCGGCTATCAGCTGTTTACCTATCTTTCCGAACAAGGCGATGCCAAGAAGGCTCAACGCATTCGAACCGATATCTCCAAGCGCCGCGACTTGGAGTCGGTGGTATCCGCCAGCGGCGAGGTGCTGCCGTTGCTGAACAGTATCGTGAAGTCCGAAATCAGCGGTCGGATTACAATCGTGAAAGTGAAAGAGGGCGCTGCGGTGCGCAAGGGCGATCCGTTGCTGGAGCTCGACCGCACCAGTTTGGAGACCCGAGTACGCGAGGCGGAACGCAGTTTGCAGGCCGAACAACTGCGGCTGGACAAGGCGGAGCGTAATTTCCAGCGGCTCAAGGAATTATTCGCAAAGCAGTTTGTCGGTGAGAAAGAGTATCTCGATGCGCAGACGGATTACCAGTTGGCTCAATTGAACTTGGAAATTGCGCAAGCCCGCCTGGATGATGCCGCGGAAGATCTGTCCAAAACCACCATTCTCGCGCCGCACGACGGGATCGTGACGCGTCTCGATGTGGTGGATGGCGAAGTGATTTCCGGAGCGACCTCTGTTTCCAATGGCACGGATCTGTTGACCATCGCGCAGTTGAAAGAGCTCTACATGGAGGCCGATATTAATGAAGTGGATATCGAGCGCCTGAGCCTGGGGCAACTGGCGCAGCTGCGTTTCGATGCGATTCCGGGCTTTCAGCTGGATGGTGAGATTGGCGTGATCGCGCTGTCTGCGCGCAAAGACGGCAGTGTGCGGGTGTTTCCGATTGAAGTGTTGTTTGAAGCGACTGATGCGCGTGTGCGCCCAGGGATCAGCGCCACCGTGGATGTGCCGGTCGATTCCGTCGAGGCTGCGGTCTCTGTGCTGCTTTCGGGGGTCTTCAGTGCGGAGGATGGCAGCAGCTATGTGTTTGTGAAAAACGGCGAGGCTTGGCAGCAGCGCAGCGTCGAGATCGGGATTAATAATTTACAGTATATCGAAATCACATCGGGCGTGGCGGAGGGGGATGTTATCGCCCTGAGCCGTCCCCGTGCATTCCGTCAGAATGACTGAGCCTGATACCATCTTTGAGCTGTCGGATTTGCGGCGTACTTACACCGTCGGCAGCGAGCAGGTGAATGCCCTCGATGGCGTCGATCTGACGATTGAGGATCGTGAGTTTATCGCAGTGATCGGCAGCTCTGGTTCGGGCAAGTCGACCTTGATGCACCTGCTTGGCTTTATGGACAGCCCGACGGCAGGGCGCATGGAGTTTGAGGGCAAGGATGTGACGCGGATTAACGGTGCCGCTCGTGCGGATTTGAGGGCCAGTCGCATTGGTTTTGTATTTCAGTCGTTTAACTTGCTGCCGCGCTTGAGTGTGCTGGACAATGTTCTACTGCCGCTGACGTATAGCCGCAGTCGGGTGGCGAATCAGCTGGAACTGGGCATGGCGGCTTTGGAGCGGGTGGGCATGGAGCATCGCTACGCGCATACGCCGAGTCAGCTGTCGGGCGGTGAGCGTCAGCGCGTGGCGATTGCACGTGCGTTGATTAATCAACCGCGCCTGATTCTCGCCGATGAACCGACCGGTAATTTGGACAGCAAAAACCGGGGTCGGATCATGGAGCTGTTTGCCTCCTTGTTGGAGGAAGGCATCACGCTGGCACTGGTGACGCACGACCACGAAGTGGCTGGGTATGCGGGACGGCGTATTCGGATGCAGGACGGGAAAATTGTGGAGGACTCGAAAGCATGAACCTCGTCGGCGATATTTATACCGGTTGCAGCAATGGCTTGCGTGAAATCTGGGCCAACAAAGTGCGATCGATTTTGTCGATGAGCGGCATCATTCTGGGCGTGGCGGCGTTGGTTTCGATGGTGGGCATCGTGCAAGGGATGCTCGGCAACATGCGCGCCTCGTTCGAGCAAGGTGGCGGCATTTTGAAGCTCGAAGTGCACCCGACCGAAGCGCCGGAGGCACAGCAACATATCGCTGGGATTTCGCCGGGGATGACGTGGCGTGACGTCGTTGCCATACAGCGCGCGATTCCATTGGCAGGCTATACCACTCCGATTGTGGATATGCGCTATGAGCGCTTCATTGCGCACGGTCAACGGGCTGGGGCGCTGCTACATGGGGTGACGCCCGATTTGATTGATATTGGCACGCGCGAGCTGGAATATGGGCGCTTTGTCGCCGACTTGGATATTGCCCAAAAAAGCCCAGTGATGGTGATCGGTACTCATTTGCGCGACAAATTATTTCCCGACCTCGACAGCGCCGTGGGGCGCCAGGTGCGCCTGCGCGGGCAAGTGTATACGATTGTCGGGCAGTTGGCTGAAATCAAACCGATGCCGGGCGCGCGCAGTCGCTATAATTGGCAAAACCGTTACAACTATATCCCGGCAACCACCGCGATGAGTCGCTACCAGGGGACGGATGCGGTGAATCAGATCCACGTGCTGGCGGATCATGTGGACGATCTACCTGGTTTGATTGAGCAACTGGAAAATACGCTCACGCGCACCCACCGCGGGATTCAGGACTTCGAAGTTCGTACACAGGAAGAACGTTTGAATGAGCTGAAAAAGTTGGAGAATTCCTTTACTTATTCGCTCGGCGGGATTGCCGGTATCTCGCTGCTGGTGGGCGGGATCGGTATTATGAATGTCATGCTGGCATCGGTCAGCGAGCGCATCCGCGAAATCGGTGTGCGCAAGGCAATCGGTGCGCGTAGTCACGATATCTTCATTCAGTTTCTCGCCGAGGCGATTGTGATTAGTGTGCTCGGCGGGCTGATTGGTTTGGTGGCGAGTGTGGGCTTCCTCTCGGTGGCGCGCGACTTGATTCCGCAGGGCAGCAGCATCAGTCTGTTGCCGGTGTCTGCCATGTTCTATGGCTTTATCTTTAGTAACGCGATTGGCCTGCTGTCCGGAATCTATCCCGCGATGCGTGCCGCGCGGCTCGATCCGATTGAAGCGTTGCGCTACGAGTAAGGGCGCTGGTTGCCTCAGCTCGTTCGTATCCGCACCGTTTCGATGGCTGCCTGGGATACGCCGCGCAGCAGTGTGGCAGTCAGTTCGCGATTCGAGTGGTGGCCGTTGGCGAGTGTCGCATGGGTGCAGGCAACGATAGAATCGTCACGGCTACTGGAAAGATTGCGTTGGTTGAGCGCGCCGATGGCGGCTGGGATGCTCGGGTTGAAGGCGATACTTTCGGCCGCCCGCCCGCTAAAGCGTTGGCCGTTGGCGCACTCGACCGCGAAGGCTTCGGCGTCCTGCGTGTACGGCACGTAGCTGCGCTGCGCGGCGTGCAGGGCGCGTTGGGCGAGCTCGCCGCCGAGTGGATCGAGACTTTCGAGTGGAATGGTCGGGCTGTCGAGCAGGCCGTGGCCTGGCTGGCGTGCGGCGCCAAAAGGCATAGGGAACAGCGTGCCGAGTTCGGTGCGTGTGTGCGCCACGCTGATCGCCAGTGTGGCTGCGTTGGAGAGCTCCCAGAGGAATTGCCGGCAGTGACCGCAGGGCGCGGCTGAGATCGCAAGTGCGAGAATAGCGCGCTCGCCGTGCACCCAGGCGTTGAGTACGGCGGATTGTTCGGCGTGCAAGCTGGCACTGAGCGGCGCGCCGACGAATTCCATATTGGCACCGAGGTACAGCTGTCCGGAAGTGCCTACGGCAACGGCGCCGACATTGAAGCCGGAGATCGGTGCGATGGAAAACTGGGCGGCGAGTTCGACGAGTTGCGGTGCCAGTTCGATCGCTGGGCGGGCTGTGGCGGTCAGGCAGCCGCTGAAATGCACGGCGTGCAGCTGTTCCAATAGCAACTGTTGTTCCGCTTCAGCTAGGTCACTGAGCGCACTTCGCAGGCCCTGTCGATCGAATGCCATGCCGCAGGTGCTTTTATTTGATGAAGCGAATCGTTGCTGGGTAGCGGTACGAAATGCCCTCACTCGCTTTAATTGCAGCGATGATGGTGTAGACGATATTCAACACCATCACGGCGATGAGCGTGAAGAAGCCGATGAAGACGAACATCAGCAGAAACGAGATCACCATGTAGAGGGTCATTGAAAGCTGAAAGTTGACTGATTCCTTGCCGCAGACCTCGACGAACGGGTCCTCTTTGCGTTTGACCAGCCACAGTACCAGCGGGCCGATGACATTGCCGAGCGGAATGCCGAGCAGTTGGCACAGGCTGAGCAAGTGGCACAGCATGCCCCATGTGGTGTTGGTTTTGGCCGTGGTGGTGAGCTCTGGTGGTTGCTGCTGGGGGGCTTCAGTGGTAGGCGGCGTCGGTTCGGCGTGTTCGTTGTTCATTTGAGAGCGCAAGCTAGCGGTGTGCGCACTGCGGGCAACGTTGAAATCGGCTGGCGGGGCAGGTTGCGCTGATGGGTTGCTCGCGGATGAACCCGCGTCCGGATGCGAGGCCCTACGCTTGTTCGGCCCGCAGGAACACCAGCGTGTGGTCATTGGATGCTGCGGCATCGAACTGATAGCCACTGGTGTTGAATGCTTGCAAGGCTTCGGCGGATTGCACGTGGTTGCGCACGATAAAGTCGGCCATCATACCGCGGGCTTTTTTTGCGTAGAAGGAAATGATTTTATACTGACCATTTTTCTCGTCCTTAAACACCGGCGTGATCAGTTGCCCGTTGAGCTCCTTGGTTTTGACGGACGAAAAGTACTCATTCGAGGCGAGATTGACCACGAGGTCCGAGACGGAGGCCTGGAGGTGTAGGTTGAGCAGTTCGGTGATCGTCGATCCCCAGAATTGGTAGAGGTTGTTGCCGCGTGTCGTTTGGAACTTGGTGCCCATCTCGAG
>Ga0115568_10002630_pt1 | contig 12416 bp, 8 predicted proteins | sample COGITO_mtgs_1204_FD_87296 | JGI IMG/M metagenome (GOLD analysis project Ga0115568, IMG submission 87296) | Pelagic marine microbial communities from North Sea - COGITO_mtgs_120426 | ecosystem: Environmental > Aquatic > Marine > Epipelagic | place: Germany:Helgoland, sampling site Kabeltonne...
AATTGTTTCCATAAAAAAATAAAACCTAGTAGCCTCGTTAATCCTGCAATTAATAAAACTCGAAATAGAAACTCTTCATATATACCAGCTCCAATAGCTAAAGTTACTTGCTGTAAAATCATTTTGCCCATAGGATTCATTAATACTAACATAAACTTTGACAACATCAGATAAAGAATAAATGACCATAGGACACTCTCGATAAACATAAAGAAAAGAAAGTTGGATTTTAATTCTTTTTTCCTATCGGCTTTTATAAAAAATATAAATGAAAGAGCAAAACCGAAAATAAAAACAAATCCAAGGGCATATAAACCATAGATACCAAACGATTCTAAAATATTTCGCATCAAAAAATCAGCACCATTCGCACAACTATGATATCATCTTTTGAAAGAAAAAGTATACTTATTTCATAGACAAAAAAGAGAGGTATTGTAAACAAAAAAGAATAGAAATATGATCGGGATGTAGAAAAGTACGACATCTAGTATTTTTACGCTAAACTAATCATCTCCTATTTGAAGAGCCGCAAGTAAAGCTTCTTGAGGTATTTCGACCTTACCAATCATTTTCATTCTTTTTTTACCTTTTTTTTGTTTTTCCCACAATTTTCTTTTTCTTGTGATATCACCACCATAACACTTAGCTGTAACATTTTTCTTAAGGGCTTTTACAGTTGTTCGAGCAATTATTCTTCCATTTAAACAAGCCTGAATTGCAACTTCAAACATTTGCCTAGGAATTAATTCTTTAAGTTTTGAACACAATGCAACTCCCCTGTGGTAAGCATCATTTGAATGGCATATTGAAGATAATGCATCGACAGAATCTCCGTGCATTAATATTTCTAATCTTTTCAAATCAGATGGTACAAATTCTCTGAATTCATAATCTAATGATGCGTAACCTTTAGATAATGATTTCAATTTATCATAAAAATCAAATATAATTTCTCCCAAGGGAAGCTCATAATAAATCTGAGCTTTTTCAGGAGATAAATAGTTAGTAGTTTTATAAATACCTCTTTTTTTTTGGCAAAGGGTCATAATTGCTCCGATATATTCTTTCGGGGCTAAAATTTCAGCAGAGACCATCGGTTCAAGTATTTTATCAATATCACCAGTACCAGGCATTTGTGAAGGAGTATTGATTTTTATTGTTGTACCATCTCGCATTAAAACTTCGTAAATAACATTTGGGGTTGTTGTTATTAAGTTCAGGTTAAACTCTCTCTCAAGCCTTTCTTGTATTATTTCCATATGTAAAAGACCTAAAAATCCACATCTAAAACCAAAACCTAGAGCTTCACTAGTTTCCGGCAAAAACTCTAATGAGGCATCGTTTAATTTCAATCTTTCTAATGCGACTCTCAATTGATCGTATTCATCACCATCGACTGGATATAAACCGGAAAATACCATAGGTTTTATCTTTTTGTAACCTGAAAGTGGCTCTAAGCATGGATCATAATTAGATGTAATTGTATCACCAGGCTGAATATGCCCCATATCCCTTATACTAGCGACTATATACCCAACATCACCAGATTTTAATTCGTTAGATTCAACCATTTTTAAAACAAAATGTCCAACTTCTGTAATTTCATAAACTTCGCCATGAGCATGAAACTTAATAGGCATTCCTTTTTTAATTATGCCATCAAAAACCCGAACGTAAGGTATTGCTCCTCGATAATTATCATATGTCGAATCAAAGATTAAAGCACGTGTTTTTTCTTCGTCCTTATATAGTGGTGGAGGTATGCGATCTATAATCGCATCAAAAATCTTATTTATTCCAAGCCCACTTTTTGCACTTGCCTCAATAATTTCTTCTTCTTCACAACCGACTAATTCGACAATCTGTTGCTTAACATCTTCTGTCATTGCTGAGGGCAGGTCTACTTTATTAATTATTGGAATTATGGTAAGATTATTTTCAATCGCTAAGTAAGCATTTGAGACTGTTTGCGCCTCAACGCCTTGAGCAGCATCAACGAGTAATAAAGCTCCCTCGCATGCAGCTAACGATCTACTTACTTCATAGGTAAAGTCTACATGCCCAGGCGTGTCTATTAAATTAAAAATATAAGAAGACCCATCATGATGGGTATATTGCATTTGAATAGGATGACTCTTTATAGTAATGCCTCTTTCACGTTCTAAATCCATACTATCAAGAACTTGATTTTGCATTTGTTTTGAAGACAGAGTTTTCGTCTCTTCAAGAAGTCGATCTGCTAAAGTTGATTTTCCATGATCAATATGAGCAATAATAGAAAAGTTTCTTAATAAATCTTTTTTCACTAAAAGAAATTAATCAGCTGAAGGGTTCAATTATGATTTTTTATTCAATATTATACAAAAATTATATAATAACAAAAGTTGCGACTTCTAGTATTTTCTTTGTAGTTGTAAAAGTCTGAGGTTTGCTTTTTTGCGGTTACCATCTTGTATTAAAGAAACGACTTTCATTGCTTCTAAAATAGGAATATTTATATTATCTGAATTTGTATATAATGCATCCATATGCATTGTTATTAATTGCAAGTCATACCCCACTGATTCAGAGAAATACTCATCAATTAAAGAATAGTACCTTTCGATATAATATGGTTCTATCCAATTCTTATCATTTAAATATTGTTTTGCTACCTCTTCCTTATGCTTTTTCTTCAAAACACTTAAGGCACTGTAAGCACCATTTATAAAGGATATTTTTTCTTTTGAAGATAATGAGAACCAAAATTCTGAAGGGGATTTTATATTTTGTGTTTGACCAATTAATAAACTGATCGATAGTAGCATACTATATATTATTATCTTCAATCTTATTTCTCTTTAAAGTGATTTACAATTGGGAATCGCCTACCAAATCCAAAAGCTTTTTTTGAGACTCTTAAACCGATAGGTGCTTGTCTCCTCTTATATTCATTAAAATAGATTTTATTTTTTATTTCTATAATAGTTTTCTCTTCGAACCCTTGATTAATTAATTCAGAGTTTGAATATGTTTTTTGAACAATTAAGTCAACTAATGGTGATATCACATCATAATCAAATGGATCAACTTGATTAGGCGAAAGCTCTGCAGAGGGAGGTTTTTCAATTGAATTCAAAGGTATAAAACTACCCTTATTATTGTTAATCCACTTTGCAAGTTCATAAACTTCACTTTTATTTAAATCTGAAATCACTGATAATCCGCCACTCATATCACCGTACAAGGTACAATACCCTAGAGCTAACTCAGTTTTATTGCCTGTAGAAAGTACTAATCTTCCAAATTTATTAGATAAGGCCATTAATATGTTACCTCTTACCCTAGATTGTATGTTTTCTTCGGCAGCCCCCCTATCTGTACCAGAAAAAAAATCAACTAAGCTATTTTCGAAGCGGTCAACAAGTTCTTGTATTGGGATCGTTTTAAAATCTATTCCCAGGTTCTTTGCTAATAATTCCGCATCTTTTTTGCTGTGTTCACTACTAAACTTTGACGGCATTGAAACGCCATAAACAGCAGTTTCTCCTAAAGCGTGGCTAGCCAAGACTGCAACAACAGCACTATCAATTCCACCAGATAAACCGATTATAGCCTCATAATTATTAGTTTTACTAAAATAATCTTTAATGCCTAAGGTAAGAGCATTAAAATAATCTTCGTATTTTGAGTTATAATTAATTTCAATCCTAGATGTTGACTTTAAATCAACATAAAGGATATCTTCGATAAATGACTCGCTTTTTGCAAAACACATACCCTTTTCATCTACAGCGAAAGAAGACCCATCAAAAACTAATTCATCCTGCGCACCCACGATGTTACAATAAAGAAAAGGAATTTTAATTTCTTTCACTTTTTGGCTTATTTGATCTTCTCTATCATTTAACTTCTTATCTCGAAATGGAGATGCCGATATATTTATTAAAAAATCTGCACCCTTTTGTTTTTGCAAATAAGACACTTTTTTTTCATATCCATCATCCCATAAATCTTCACAAATTTGAATTCCAATATTTACTTTCTTACCATCAAATATTATCGGCCAAACTGTTGGCCATGCACCTTGAGTAAAATATCTACTCTCATCAAAAACATCATAAGTAGGTAGTAATATTTTATCATAATTATTTACAATTTCACCATCTTTACATAGAGCCGCGCTATTAAACATTCGATTGTTTTCTGTTCTTACATAACCTACAATTAATGGATTAGTTGCTTTCTCCGCTATAGAATTGATTGCAATATTATTTAATTCAATAAAATCTTCATCTAACAATAAATCTTGCGGTGGATATCCGGTTATCGCTAATTCTGGAAAAACAACGATATCTGAATTTTCTGCTAAGGCTTTTTTATAAAATTCTAGTATCTTGTTCTTGTTTGAATCAATTGCCCCGACTGTGGGATTTATTTGACATAACGCAATTTTCATATAATTCTTAGTTATTAAAAATTAGATAATAAAATATAATAATTTGTTAATAAAGCTTATGGCTCGAGCCTAGCCATTGTTCTAGGAAAAGGAATTGTTTCTCTAATATGAGTAGTGCCACAAACCCAGGCAACGAATCTTTCAAGACCAAGACCAAACCCAGAATGGGGTACTGAACCATATTTTCTCAAATCTAAATACCATTCAAATGGCTTTAGAGGTAAATCATGGTGCCTAATTGTCTCTATTAAAATATCAATGTTATCTTCTCTTTGACCACCACCAACTATTTCCCCATACCCTTCAGGAGCTATCATATCTACTCCAAGAGCTAAATTCTTATTATTTTCATCCCTTTTCATATAAAAAGCTTTTGTATCTACTGGCCAGCTATGTATCATTACAGGACTTTTGTATTGATTAGATATTATAGTTTCATCAGCAGCACCAAAATCTTTTCCATACTTAAAATCAATACCATTATTTTCAAGAATACCCACTGCTTCATCATAAGTAATTCTAGGAAATGGAGATTTTACGCATTCTAACTTTTTAACATCACGTTCTAAAATATTTAATTCATTTTCACATTTCTTGACAACTTTTATGATAATATATGACACAAGAGATTCCATCCAGTCCATATTCTGAGCCAAGTTACAATAAGCCATTTCAGGCTCAACCATCCAGAATTCAGTTAAGTGCCTTCGCGTTTTGGACTTTTCTGCTCTAAAAACAGGTCCAAAGCAGTACGATTTACCAAAAGCCATTGCTCCTGCCTCTTGGTATAGCTGACCACTCTGCGTTAGATATGCTTTTTTTTCAAAATAATCTAACTCAAACAAAGTAGTAGTACCTTCTACAGCATTTCCTGTGAAAACTGGAGAATCAAAAAGAATGAAATCATTGTTATCAAAGAAATCTCTTATAGACTTTACAATTTGGTGCCTAATTCTAAGAATTGAGTTTTGCCTTTTAGACCTAATCCACAAATGTCTGTTTGACATTAAGAAATCAGTACCATGTTCTTTATTTGAGATAGGATATTCATTAGTCGTATGATTCACAATCGATATAGTCTTTACGCTTAGTTCAAAACCACCAACAGCTCGGGGCTCTTTTTTGACTAAACCTATAATTGTAACGGAATCTTCTTGATTAAGATTCTGTTCTAAGTTAAAACTTTTAGAATCGCACTCTCCATTAACTACAACACATTGAAGTAAACCAGAGCCGTCTCTTAATATAAGAAACCATATTTTACCAACGCTTCTCCTGTTGTATACCCATCCATTAATTTTTACTTCTTGCCCAGAGTAATTACCTAAATTTTTTATTATTACAGTTTCCATGTCTTCTAAGTTTCTCCTTACCATGTAGTCATTATATCATTAATTATATCTTGTGCAATTTTTTTAACCGCAACCTTTGAAGCAAACTCTCTTGGCTCACCAAATTCATCTTCGTCTTCACCATCAATTTTACCATCGCCATCATTATCTACGCCATCAGAACTAATATCTCCGCTGAGTCCATATGCCCCCCAACCAGAAAAATTACCTTTTAAAATAATTTTCTCATCACGATTATCATACCATTCAAAGTAAACATCAATTTTGTATCTATACTCCGAGACAGACTCTTCTTTGTTAAAAGTGTAAGGCCCATCCGTTATTTTTTTAATTGAACCTCTAAGTATAGAATCAGAATTTAAATTACTTATTTTCAATATTCCTTCATCATTGAATGCATTTTGAATACCATCAGTGATATCTTCTGCTATACCAAATTCAGCAGTCTCATTTTCTAGCAGTGGAATTGAGATAGTATTAATATGTGGTGGTAATGAGCCAGACATCGAATAAAATGCACAAGAAAAAATAAATGACATTATAATACAAAAAATTAATATTTTTATTTTATTTAGAATCACAATTAATTCCGCTTGATCTTGGGTTCAAGATTATAATCTTCAATTTTTCTGTACAATGTTCTTTCACTAACGCCTAAGGACCTTGCCGTTTTCCTTCGGTTGTTATTAAAAAACCTTAGTGTACGAATGATAGCCTCTTTCTCAAGATCTTTCATCCTAATCTCACCAATAGCATCATCCCGAATTAAAGGTTGACCATCTTCAGTAACCTCTAAATTTTTATCATTAACTGGATTTATTATTTTTAGGTTATCTTTTGGCAATATTGGACTTACACCAAATAAAGAACTATCTTTATCAACAGATAAAATAGCTCTAATCATTTCAGTATCTTGTTTTAATGAAAATAATTGGCGTAAAATAATGTCAATTTCTGCCTGTTCTGTTGATTTATTTACTGGAATTGGTAGTTTTAAATTATCAGAAATTGGTTCAGCAATTACATCATCTAATTCCCTACTAACCATCTCTTCTGTAATTCTCTCGCCTTTTTCTAATACCATTACTTTCTCTACAAAATTTTTCAATTCACGAACATTACCAGGCCAATCATATTGTTTCATTTTACGAATAGCATCAGGCATAAAGCCTCGATATAAAATCTCATTTGACCGTGTAAACTCTAGTGCAAACCTTTCAACAAAAGGATTAATATCCTCAACTCTATCCCTCAAAGAAGGAATATGAATATTAACGGTTTTCAAACGATAATAGAGATCCTGTCGAAACAACTCCTTCTTAACTAATTCTGACAAATTTTTATTTGTAGCGGCAATTACCCTAACATCTGTATATCTTACCTTTGATTCGCCCACTCTCATGTATTCACCAGTTTCAAGTACTCGTAATAACTTTACTTGAGTCCCAAGCGGAGCTTCTCCAATTTCATCTAAAAAGATAGTAGCTTTATTTGCCTGCTCAAAATATCCTTTCCTATCATCGGAAGCACCAGTAAAAGAACCTTTTTTATGGCCAAATAATTCACTCTCAATTATTCCTTCAGGGATTGCACCACAATTAACTGTAACCATAGGATTAAAAGAGCGTTTACTATGCTTATGAATTCCACGTGCGACCACTTCTTTACCACAACCAGACTCACCAGTAACTAAAACTGAGATATCAACTGGAGCAACTTGAGCTATCATACCTAAAACTTCAAATATTTTTTCAGAAGTACCAATTAGCCCTGATTGTTTTTGTAGACGATGTAAATCTATTTCCATATTAAAAACACCTCTTTTAAGAGTTATATATTTTCCATGTTGAACTAATTATATTACGTAAATCAGACTTACTTGGAGACCAATTAATAAGCTGTTTAGCTTTTTCAGATGAAGCTATGACAACATCAGGGTCGCCATCCCTCCTTTTAGAAACTTTAAAATTAATTTTTTTGTTACTTACATCTTCTGTCATTTTAATGATTTCAAGAACCGAGTGCCCACGACCGGTACCAAGATTAATAGTAATATTGTTGTCATTTTGAAATAAATAATCAATCGAGGCTAAATGACCTTTGGCTAAATCCGTAACATGTATGTAGTCACGAACGCCCGTACCATCTAATGTTGAATAATCATTTCCATAAACTTGAAGCAGTTCGCGAGAGCCTTCAGCTACCTCCATAACCAGAGGAATTAAATTCTGTGGATTATTCTCCTTATTTAGGCTTTGTTTATCACTATCATATCCTGCAGCATTAAAGTACCTTAGAGAAGCATAACTTATGTTTTTTAAATCACTATACCATTTCAAATTTTCTTCAATAACTTTTTTAGTATAACCATAAAAATTAATTGGGTTCAATGAATGCAATTCATCAATTGGAGTATATAATGGAATACCATATACAGCTGCACTTGAAGAAAAAATAATTTTCTTTACATTATACTCAACACAAGCTTTTAGAAAATTTAGGCCACCAATTATATTATTTGAGGCATATTTAACAGGGTCAATCATAGATTCACCTGCGGCTTTATAGGCAGCAAGATAAACTGCAACATCAAAACTACTAGAAGTCATTACTTCAGATAGATTTTGATTTGACAATGTTGAACCCTCAAAAAAGTCTATTCCATTATCTATATTATTTTTAAAGCCACTGGATAAATCATCGAATACAACAACGTTGTGTCCAGCTCTAGAAGCCTCTAAAACAAAATGGGAACCAATATATCCAGCTCCACCTACAACTAAAATATTCATTTAACACTAACCTTCATGCTTCTTTCAAAGCTATCAATTTCATCTCGAAGTTTAGCAGCTTTTTCAAAATCTAAATTTTCAGCAGAATTAATCATTTCTTTTCTAAGCTCTAATAAAATATTTTCACGATCCTGCAATGTCATGTCTTCAAAGTTTTGATCCTTTGATATAATCTCTTCTTCCTTAGCCGAACCAGCTACAGATGTAGATAGCATAATTTCATCAATCGATTTATTAATAGTCTTGGGTACGATATTGTTTTTAATATTGTAAGATTTTTGTACTTTTCTACGCCTCTTTGTTTCAATAATCAAATTATCCATCGCATCAGTTACCTTATCTCCATAAAGGATAACCTTACCTTCAACGTTCCTTGCAGCTCTGCCCGCTACTTGAAGAAGACTGCTTTTTGACCTTAGAAATCCTTGTTTATCAGCATCAATTACAGCCACCAAACTTACTTCAGGTAAGTCCAAACCTTCTCTCAATAAATTAATACCAATCAATACGTCAAAAATTCCAATCCTTAAATCTCTCAATATCTTTACTCTTTCAACACTTATTATCTCCGAGTGTAAATATCTCACTTTTATATTTACACCGCTTAAGTAATCTGTTAAATCTTCAGCCATTCTTTTTGTCAAGGTAGTTACTAATACTCTTTCATTCTTTTTAGACCTTTTTCTTATTTCACCAATTAAGTCATCAATTTGACCTTTTGAACTACGGACATCGACTTTTGGATCTAACAGTCCCGTGGGTCTAAGAATTTGCTCTACAACAACTCCTTTACAAAACTCTAATTCAGTGTCAGATGGTGTAGCAGAAACAAAAAGCATCTGATTTTGAGATTTGATAAACTCATCATATTTTAATGGTCTATTGTCAAGTGCACTTGGCAATCTAAAACCATGCTCTACTAGAGACATTTTTCTTGCTCGATCTCCATTGTACATTGCTCTTATTTGTGGAAGAGTGACATGCGATTCATCTAAAATTGTTAAAAAATTTTCGGGGAAAAAGTCTATTAAAGTAAATGGTTTCTCACCTTCTTTTCTTCCCGCAAAATATCTAGAATAATTCTCAATACCAGAACAATAACCAAGCTCAATCATCATTTCAATATCAAAATTTGTCCGTTGTTCTAACCGTTGGGCTTCTAATAGTTTATTATGGGACCTTAAAAATTCTAATCTATCTATCAGCTCTTTTTGTATCATATCAATAACATGTAATGTTTTTTCCTTATCTGTAACGAAATGCTTTGCCGGGAAAATAACTACTTTTTCAATTTCTTCGATTATTTCTCCTGTCAAATAATCAAATTTAGAAATTGTTTCAATTTCTGTTCCAAATAGTTCTATTCGTATACACAAGTCTTCGTATGCTGGAAAGATTTCAATAACATCCCCCAGCACTCGAACATTACCCCTTTCAAGAACTTGATCATTTCTTGAATAATGAATATGAACGAGATTAGATAATAACTGCTTTCTATCTAAATTATCACCACAGGAAACAGTTACAGAGCCTTTTATATATTCTTCTGGAGCACCCAGACCGTAGATACAAGAAACTGAAGAAACAACTATAACATCTTCCCTACTCATCAATGAACTCGTTGTTTTTAACCTGAGTTTGTCAATCTCTTCATTTATTGAAGCATCTTTTTCAATATAAGTATCCGTAACTGGTAAATATGCCTCAGGCTGATAATAGTCATAATAACTTATAAAGAATTCAACCGCATTATTTGGAAAAAGTTGTTTCATCTCACCATACAACTGGGCAGCAAGCGTTTTATTATGTGACATTATTAAAGTTGGTCTTTTAATTGTTTCAATAACATTTGCCATGGTAAAAGTTTTTCCAGAACCAGTGATGCCCAATAAAGTAGTATATGGTTCACCTTTATCAAGTGATAATGTTAAATCTTCGATTGCTGAAGGTTGATCGCCTGTAGGCTTATATAAGGACTCAATTTTAAAATCTGCCATAATGACTAATTTACCAATTTTTCACAAGAATCGTCAATGGCAGACTATGAGAATATTATAATTTATTCTGTAACGATTTAGATACAGATATAATTTCTTTACTTATTTTTTTTGATAAACCTATTTTTTTAAAAATAGAATCGGGTGTTTGGTTAGCTAAATCAGCAGTTCCATCATAATTAGTAAATATTTTTTTTATTGTTTTCTCCCCGACACCACTAATTCCTAACAACGGAGAGTCTATAGTTGTTTTCTTTCTTTTCTGTCTTTGAAAAGAAACCGCGAAACGATGTGCTTCATCACGAATTCTCTTTAATAAAACTAAACCTGTAGAATCTTTATGTATACTTTGAGCATTAGAATTTCCAGGAACAAAAACCTCTTCTAATCTTTTTGCTAATCCAATTATAGGTATATAATCGAGTCCTAACTCTCTCAAAGCAGACATCGCCATGCTCAATTGACCTTTACCCCCGTCAATCAAAATTAAATCAGGATAAATTGATTTTTCTTTTTTAAGTCGACTATATCTTCTAAAAACAACTTCTCTAATTGATGCAAAATCATCAATTTGATTAACTGTTTTAATTTTAAATTTTCTGTAGTTCTTTTTTCTTGGCTTACCATCAATAAAGGATACCATTGAGGCGACAGTATCTGTTCCTCCTAAATGAGAGATATCAAAACCTTCGATATTCTTTGGTGGTACTTCGAGCCTTAAATCACCTTGTAAGGATAATACGGAATTTGGTATATATTGTTTGTACTTGTTTTTTTTTAAGATCCAATCATTTAAGAGAAGTTCAGCATTTTTTATGGTTATTCTAAGTTCCTTGGCTTTCTCTCCTATTTTAGGATATTCAAATTGTACTTTTCCCTTTCTTTCGGAAGATAAAAGCTCTTGTAATTCTTGATCATTTGAAGGTCTAATTGGCAAGGAAATAACAGGTGGAATTAAATTACTTTCCATATAAAATTGTGAAATAACAGTTTTATATGTACTTTTTTCATCATAAAACAAATTTTGCAAAGATATTTTTTCTCTACTATAAATAAATCCATTTCTTATTCTAATGATTACTACAACTCCAATTTCATTTTTACTTGCAAGAGCAAAAATATCTCTATCTTCTAATGTTGAACGCACATGACTTTTCCGAGAACTAAATCCTTGAATAGATTTTAATTGATCTCTAAATAATGCTGCCTCCTCGTAAAGCATATTCTTAGAGGCTTCTTCCATTTTGGATAAAATATAAGTTTCTATCTCATTTGTCTGACCTTTCATAAAAGCGATAACATGTTTTATCATGTTATTATATTTTGATTGAGAAACTAAGCCTTCACAAGGTCCTTGACATCTTTTTATATGATAATCTAAACATATAGAAATTTTCTTTTCTTTAATAAAATTATCGTCAATAAAATAGCTGCAGCTTCTAATTGGAAAAACTTTATGCAAAACCTTTAATATCATTCTCAATCTGCGAGAATCTGTGTAAGGACCAAAATATTTTGATCCATCTTTTTTTATTTTTCTAGTTATCAATAATTGTGGGTATGGTTCTTTTGTAATTTGTAAATAAGGATACGATTTGTCATCTTTCATCAGAACATTATACTTAGGCCGATGTTTTTTAATTAAGTTTGCCTCAGTGAGAAGTGCCTCAATCTCATTCTCAACAATAATCCATTCAAAGTTTTCTGCATTTTTCATCATAGATACAGTCTTTGAAGATTGATTTTTTTTGCTTTGAAAATATGATCTTAATCTATTTTTAAGATTTTTTGCTTTCCCAATGTATATTATTACATTTTTTTTATTTTTAAAGGA
>Ga0115568_10002631_pt1 | contig 12415 bp, 9 predicted proteins | sample COGITO_mtgs_1204_FD_87296 | JGI IMG/M metagenome (GOLD analysis project Ga0115568, IMG submission 87296) | Pelagic marine microbial communities from North Sea - COGITO_mtgs_120426 | ecosystem: Environmental > Aquatic > Marine > Epipelagic | place: Germany:Helgoland, sampling site Kabeltonne...
AACTGGGAAAAGTTTAAAGGTAAATCTGATCTATTCATTAAATCGAATCTGGTGATTCAAGAGCCAATCCTTTCTAAGTATAAAGAAAAAAGCAAGCAGTCGGCAAAAGAGTATTGTGAAAATATATGGCAGCATCTTAATCGAGGAATTGATAAATCAAAGTGGAGCGGTAGTCGTATTGCTCTTCCAAAACCTTATTATGTCTCTTCTGAGACAGCTCAAGATGTTACTTACTGGGAAAGTTATTTTACAATTTTGGGTTTAGTTGCAGCTCAAAAGAAGCAGGCCGCAATTGACATGGTTGACAATTTTGCCTATTTGCTTGAAAAATTTGGATTAATCCCTTCTCAATCAAGGTATTATTCATTGTCATCGTCCCAACCTCCTTATTTCTCTTTAATGGTTGCAGTCATTGTCAATAAAGGTTGGGCTAATTGGTCTGACTACGCTTTAGCCTTAAGAAGAGAATATCAGTTTTGGATGGAAGGAGCGGACGTAGAAGCCGCTGACGGCTTTGCATATCGTCGTGTTGTCAAGGTTAAAGGTTATGTTTTAAATCGATATTGGGATGACAAATCAGATAAAAAGCATAGAATTTTAGAACATCATTCAGATCTATTAGATGTTGCAAAAAAGTCAGGAATTTCTGATGAAGATATTATCGAGCATTTATGCTCAGCAAGCGAATCAGGTTGGGATGTCAGTAGTCGTTGGATGTCTAAACCATTGGATTCTTCTTCCATAAAAACAGCTCATATTATTCCTATAGAATTGAATGCACTTTTGTCTCACCTTGAATTCGCTCTTGGAAGAGCTTTTCCAGCAGAGAAAAATCAGTGGAGTGCAAGGGTAAGAGAGCGTCGTTCTGCTTTAAATACATTATTTTGGAATGGTGAAACTTACACAGATATTGATTTGGATGGAATGGGACGCAGTGAACATCTCAGTGCCGCAATGTTTTATCCGCTATGGATTGGAGCCCCCGGAGTGAAGCAGGTTGATCGTGTTTTAGAAATTTTAGAAGTTAATTATTTAACAAAAGGTGGAGTTGTTACCAGTTTGTCGGATACGGGACAAGAATGGGACTTCCCTAATGTTTCACCTTCGATCCAATGGGCGTGTATAGTTGGCGCCCATCGTTATGGTAATATTGTTTTAGCCAATAAAATAGCGCAATCATTTGTTCACAACTGTGATATGTTTTTTGAAAAAAACAAAAACTTTTTAAAGACATACAATTCCGATATAAACAATAATTCGAATGATACATCGGAACAGGGATATGCTTGCTCCATTGGAGTGTATTTAGGTTGTATTGAATTCATAGAGACTGGAAATATCATTGGTTGATATAATATTTAGCTGCTGTAATAATGCCTAATTTAACCTCTGAGGATTGAATCTATTTCAAGTTTTGTAATCAGATAAAAGTATTTCTAGTGTAAATATGTGCACCAAAGAAATATGCAAAACAATCATAAATATCTGCAGTAAATCGGTGATCAAAATTGGGTATGATAAACTCAAACATTATCGCAGTTATTCCTGTGTAGGTAAAAATTGGAATTTTTTTGATCCTGAAATTAGCTACAAAAAAAGCGATTAAATACTCTATACTCCCCAGCAATGTCGGAATAAAAACAAGAGGGTCTAAATATGAATCAAGAAATGAGTTAGAAAAATGATAATAGATTAATGTTTGATGCAGTAAAAAACATACGGAGCTGATTATCCAAACATTTTTTCTATTCATATTGCCACCCAATAGACAAAGGCACTACCCAAACCTGCTAGAAACATTGAAATCCATTGTAAAAAGTTGTTTTTGAGTGATTTTTGCGGGAATAGAGTTTTTTTGAATAAATATAGAATCCTAGTCATAAAGCGGATAAAGTAATTTCAGTTACAAAACTACAAAAGGTTCATATTTCAATTATGGTAGTTTCTTATTTTAATCAAAGCTCAAATTTTTTGATCAAAAAAGCCCTTCTTTGAATGAAGGGCTTAATTTGAAGTGGTTCGGGGCGGGATTGAACCGCCGACACATGGATTTTCAGTCCATTGCTCTACCAACTGAGCTACCGAACCTCTCAATTTGGAGGCGCGAAGGTAAAACGGAAAATCATTTTTTCGAGTTTTTTTTTCTAAGTTTTGAATCAATTCCTTCGTTCATTGCTCAAAACAAGAAAAAAATATTTAATATCGCTAACCATAATTCAATATTTTTTTGCTTTTTTAAAATGATCATAGATGAAATTACTTTTTCTTAAAGGTATCTTATATAAAAGAGGATGGAATTATATCGGAATCTTACCCAATGAGTTAGAAAAATTTATATTGCTGGTAGGACCTCATACATCTTGGCGAGATTTTTTTATCGGTCTTTGTGTGCGATCAGATTTAGAAATGTTTAGTATGAAGTTTTTAGCAAAAAGTAATTTATTTATTTGGCCGTTTTCGATATTTTTAAAGTCCGTAGGTGCAATTCCCGTTAAACGAGGAGATTCCAGCGGTAATGTAAGTCGTTTAGTTCAATACTTTGACTCAAAAAAAACCTTTATTTTAGCTTTAGCACCTGAGGGAACTAGAGCGCGTGTTGATTCTTTAAAGACAGGATACTATAATATTTCTAAAGCCTCAGGGCTTCCAATTATTTGCCTCGGTATGGACTTTAAACGAAAAATCATATCAATATCAGAACCTTACCAGCCATCCACGCTATTGGAGTCAAATAATTACATCATTAAAATATTTGGAAGAATTGATGGAAAGAATCCGGATTTAGGTTTGACTCATCTCTTAGATAAAAGCAGATAAAAGATCTATTTCAAACAATTAATAATGTCAAGTAATATTTAATGAATACTAAATTTGTATTGTGATTGCGATTGTTGAGCGAGGAAATTCGAGAACGAAATTATGTCTATTTAGTCTGACAGGAATCATAATTGACGTAAAGTATTGGAGTCAATTTATATTGAGCTCAATTCTAGAGGAAATACCAAATTCCGTGAAACATATTAGATATTGCAATACTTCGAAAGGATTAGAATCTGTACCAGCAAACTGGATGGAAATAAACGCTGATTCGAAATGGCCATTTGAACTGAATTATTCTTTAGAAGTAGGTGTTGATCGATTGGCTCTAGTTCTAGGGGCAAAATTAATCTCTGAGACGTTGCCGGTATTAGTTGTTTCATGTGGAACTTGTTTAACTTTTTCTTACTTAGATTCTAAAAATATTTTTCAAGGAGGTGCTATTTCTCCAGGTTTATCAATGCGACTAAAAGCTATGAACTCTTTTACAGGAAGTCTTCCTTTGTTAACTCCAAAATATGAACAAGACATTAGTCAAAAAACTTTTGATACTAAATCGAGTATGCAAAAGGGTGCTTATGAGGGAATGATTTATGAAATAGAACAAAGAATAAGATCATTTCAAAGACTAGATAAGAAATTAAAATGTTTTTTAACAGGTGGTGATGGTCCGGCTTTTGCTGAATCACTGGAAAGCGGCATCTTTGCCATTTTAAATTTGGAAGCAATAGGGCTCTATGCCCAATGGAAACATGAACAGAATCAATAAAATTGTTATATTCTTGGCTTTGCCCTTTAGCATTAATGCTCAGAGTAGTGGCATTAGTCCATATTCCATATTTGGATTAGGCCAAACACAAATATCCTCATTTACCTACGGTGAGATTTTAGGAGGCACACAAATTGGAAATAATTCTGCTTTTTATGTAAATAGCTCCCAACCAGCTAGTTATTCTCAATTAAAGTATACCACATTAGATATTGGGGGAAGTTATAAAGCTGTTCATCAAACCTCCGGAAGTGGGGACTTATGGAATACTACAGGTGGATTTCGCAGTATGGGGATGGCTTTACCCTTAGCAAAAGGTCTAGGTTCATCAATCGGCGTTTCTCCATATACTCAAGTAGGTTATGACATGCGTACTGCAGGAATTGATAATAATTTTGGCAATTTTGTTCAGTTATTTAATGGAAAAGGAGGAATAAATAAAGCTCATGTAGGTTTTGGTTATATGCCTTTTTCAATAATGAGTTTTGGAGTCAATTTTAATTACTTGTTTGGTTCTTCCGATAGAAGTGCAAAAATGGTTTTTGATGACAATCAGTTGAATTCAATAATGAACAATGAAAGACTTTTAGTTAGTGATTGGTCTCTTGATTTTGGCTCAATGATACATATTCCTTTGCAGGGTAATCGTTTAAATATTGGATTTACCTATTCTCCTTCGCAAGATTTATCTGCTTCTCATGATAACTCGAGTTTTACATATATCCCCAATTCTTCTGGTACAGAGACTCCACTTGACACTGTCTTTTCCGCTTATCGTCCTAATGGATTTATAACTCTTCCATCTGCTTTAGGAATTGGTTTACAGTATGAGAAGTTAGTTAAGGGTCTAAACTTACCTGCATGGTCTATTTCTTTCCAGTACAAATTTACAGGCCAGAAAGAGCTCAGAGATTTTTGGTATGAGAATAAACCTAATTCTGGCCCGTACGAAGAAAATAGTCAACTGATTTCTTTTTCAGGTTCTGTAATTCCTGTCTTGGCTTTTCCTGAACGCAGATATAAGTCTGCAACATCGAATTTAGCTTACCGCGCCTCTTTTAGAATTGGGAATACTGGCTTAGTCATAAACGAGAAATCAATTAACTCATGGCAAGCAGGTCTTGGTTTAGGTATTCCACTAGGAGGTAGGACCATATTACCTGGAGATATTAAATTTGCTACTATGCATTTTGGATTCCAAATGGGTAACTTGGGTACAAACAATAATCAAATGGTTAATGAATTTTCTTTGTTAGCACTTTTAGGTGTTACTCTTAATGATCAATGGTTTCTTAAATTTAAATATCGATAGTTTCATGAGACATTTTTTAATTTCATCTTTTTTAATAATCTCAATTACTTCATTTGGTCAAGAATCTAAATGGGGAAGTAGCGAGGCCGACAGCATTAGGTGTTACGAGAATTATAATAATTTCGGATCACTCTACAATGGTAGGTCTTATGTTGAAGCATTTGATCCGTGGCTTTTTGTTTATAACACTTGCCCAGAGGCTAAAGAGGTTATTTATAAAATTGGTCCCAAGATTATTAATGCTAAAATTAAGACAATAGAAGATTCTTTGAAACGTCATGAATTGATTTCCTTACTCTTAAAGGTTCATGATGATAACAATATATATTTTCCAGGAAAAGAGGCTTCTGTTTTGGCAAAAAAAGCCTACGATTTTTACAAATATTATCCTAAAAAACATTATGAAGCATACAAAATGTTCAACGATGCATTGAATCTTGATCCGGCGTCACTGCAAACGGCCTATCTCAATAAGTATTTTAATGCTGTGGTGAACCTTTACAGAATTGATAGTTTAGATACCGAGGGGCTTCTCAACGGCTATAGCAGGGTTGGTGAGTCAGCAGAAGCGCAGACTAATAACTGGAATCAACGAATCACAATTTTAATAGAAAAAGACACTTTGGGGACAATCTCCTCCAAAGAAAAGAGAATTTTAGCTAATGATAAAAAGAGATTGAATCAAGTGAATAGTTTGTATCGAAATATCGAGAAGAAGATCGCGCCGCTATTGACTTGTGACCGTTTATCTTTAATTTATAATAACGAGAATCTGCAAGTTCATATCCAGGATGCTTCTTGGCTTCGTCGTGCTGAAAAAATGTTATCTAAAGAACGAGTTGATACTGCTGGATTGATTGACTGCTCGGATAATCCTATTTATTATCTTATTGCTCAATCTTTGCATGATTTAGACCCATCGCCGCAATCAGCTCGATCGATGGGGTTGTTGAGTATTAAAAATGAGAAATGGGATGAAGCAATAGCTTACTTCTTGAATGCTATTGATGGTGAGGTAGATCCTCTAAAAAAATCACGTGATCACATGCGCATCTCTCAAATAAACCAAAAGGTTGGTAATCTTTCATCAGCAAAGAAAGAAATTGTAAATGCATCTAAGCTTAATCCTTCATCCGGAGAAATATATTTAATTTGGGCTAGTATATATGCGCAAGCTGCTGGTCAATGCGGAAATAACGTTTTTGAAAAAAATGCCGTGTATTGGGCAGCTGTGAATAAGTTAAACCAAGCAAAAAATATTGATCCTGAAATAGCCGCTCGGGCGAATAAGGCTATTGCTAATTATAAAAAAGGATTTCCCGATAAATCGATATCCTTTCAGTTTGGCTATAAAGAGGGTGATTCATATCGAATTCCTTGTTGGATAAATGAGACAGTGAGAGTTGCGTTTTAAGGAATTTTTCTGCAACAAAAAAATAAGTCGTTTTGGAATGCTATTGAAATACATATTTCATTTAGTTGTTATTATTTTTTTATCCGCTTGCTCAAATGAAATATTGAATTCGGAATCAATTGAAATTTCAGAGAATCAACCTTTAATTGAGCATTATAACACTCAAATCAAATATTCAGATAGCGGATTAGTAAAGATTGTGGTTGTCTCGGGACATATGAAGGACTTTACCGAAGAAAAAGAGACTTCACGACAAGAGTTTTCGAATGGTTTTCGAGTAGGGATTATTAATAAAGATGGCTTAGAATCAGGCCATATTAAGTCCATTAAGGCCTTACGGGATTTAAAAACTCAAATATGGACGCTAATTGGAAATGTTGAGGTTATTCATAAAGGCGGCAATCAACTTTATACGGATAAATTATACTGGGATCGAAAAGCAAAGCAATTTAATACTGACTCTCATGTTAGAATTATCGATAAAGAAGAGGAAATAATTGGTTTAGGTTTGAAAGCTGAAGATGATCTTTCGGAATACACGATATTTGAGGTTAAAGGGCATTTTGAAAGTCAAATTATACAGGAATGAAAAGAAGTTTTGCAAGAAAATCCCTAAAAACCATAGAATGGATTTGGTTAGTAATAGCAATACTATCCCTTGAAAAAGTATTTAGCCAATGGAATGACGACCGTCAAAAGGCATATATTTTTACCATATTTACCTTTTTAGGGATCTTTATGTTTCTTTTGCGAAGAATCCAAAGAAAGAAAATGGAATCATCTTCCGAATCTAAAAAAGATAGCCCAGGTAAAGCATAATGATGGAGGTTTTACAACTAATAACGGCATTGATTTTATCTGCTTTCTTTTCAGGAATGGAATTGGCATACTTAAGTGCGAGTAGATTAAAAGTTGAGATAGAATCAAAAAGGGGAGGGTTGTTTGGGTCTTGGTTAGCATTTTTAATATCGAGGCCTTCAAATTTCATTGGTGCAATGCTTATGGGAAACACGATATCTCTTGTTTTTGTTGGGTTTAATACAGCAGCTTTATTAGATCCATTTTTATTTAGGTTCTTAAGTCCCGGAATAGCAGTCTTACTAGAGACTATACTTTCAACATTAGTCGTTCTTTTTATCGCAGAGTTTTTACCGAAAGCTTTTTTCAGAAATAGATCAAATGAATCATTGAACTGGTTTATCGTACCTCTTGTTTTCTTTTATTTTGTTTTTTTTCCAGTTGTTGGTGTTTTAACGAGTTTGAGTCATTGGTTATTGAATAGCACTGGAAGAATAGTATCGTCAGATTATAAGCCTGTAGTTTTTGGAAGAGCAGATTTAGATCATTACATCGATGAGGGTTCAAATTCACAGAATGTTGAGACTGAGGTGGAATTATTTCGGAATGCTTTAGATTTTGGGGATACTAAAATTCGTTCTTGTATGGTGCCTCGGACTGAAATAGCAGCAGTACCCAGCACAATTAGTATGGATGACCTACGTGAAAAGTTTATTAAAACTGGGTTTAGTAAGTTAGTCGTCTACAGAGATAATATAGATGATTCATATGCTTATGTTCATGCATTTGGTTTATTTAGAAGGCCAAAGCGTTTAGCTTTCATTCTAACACCATTATCTTTTTTTCCGGAAGCGATGAGTGCTCAGGAGGTTTTTAAAATGCTTATTAGAGAAAAAAGAAGTATGGCCTCAGTTGTAGATGAATTAGGTTCATTGACTGGAATATTGACACTGGAAGATGTTGTTGAAGAACTTTTTGGAGAAATTGACGATGAGCATGATACCGATCTCAGAATTGAAGAAAAAATAAGTGATAACCTCTGGCGCATAGATGCTTCTTTGGAAGTAGATTATTTAAATACAACATATTCTTTTGATTTGCCAAAAGATGATTCATATTCAACTCTTGCTGGATTGATCGGTTCTAGAATTGGTCATCTTCCCTCTGTTGGAGAATCTATTAATCTAAATAATTGGGAATTAACCATTGAATCAATGGATGTTCAAAGAATTGGTAGAGTCTTAGTGTCTAACATTAATTCCAAGTCAAAATAAAAGAAGCAAAGGGTATTTAGGGGATGCTTACAACTTTGTATATTCGCAACCTTAATTTTTATTACATATGGCTATTTTCGAAAAAATTCGCCGTCGCTCAGGATTAGTTATTTTAGTGATAGGTACAGCTTTAGCGGCATTTATTCTTGGGGAGTTTTTAAACTCTGGTTCTAGTATGTTTGATTCTGATCAAGATGCCGTAGGGTTTATTAATGGTAATAAGATCAGTTATTTTGATTTTAATGAAGACATTGAGGAACTCAGACTGAACAATCAGCAAGTTTCCTCTTTTAGTGCGATACAACTTTCTGAAATTGTATGGAATCAAACGTTAACAAATCAGATAATTGGGGCAATACAAGATGAATTGGGCTTTACCATTTCAACTCAGGAGTTATGGGATCAAATAATTTTAAACCCTAGTATCCAGCAAATGGAGGGTTTTAGAGATCCAAATACAGGATTATTTGACCCTGAATTATTAAAATCGACTTTAGCCAATTTGCGCGATAATCGAGAGAGTACTCCTGAGGCAAGCGAACAATGGATGAATTGGGTGAATTTTGAAACTAACGTCAGAAACGAGGCTCTAACAAATAAGTTTTATACTGCTGTTAAAAACGGGCTGAATATCCCTGTAAATATTTATAATTCTGAACTTTCTCTAATGACCACTGAATCTGAAATCGAATGGGTAGCTTCACTTTCGTCTGAAGTCGAGGATTCCCTAATTATGCTTACGGATTCTGATTATGAGGCTGTCTACCAAGATAATAAAGCAGATTTTAAGGTGAATTCAGAATTGAGAGATATGGTATTTGCAGATTTTCCAATTGAGCCTTCCGATCTGGATCGTTTGGTTGCAAATAATGAGCTTCAAGAATTGAAAAATGACTTTATTGAATCAGGCGATGATAGTTCTTTTGTTATGGCAAATAGTGATTTGCCCTATCAAGATGTTTATTTTGACATCAATCTTCTTGATCAAAATCTAAGTTCCGCAATTGATGGCCAGGATGTAGGTTTTGTAAGTAACCCTCTAAAGACCGGCTCGGGTTTCCAAATGATTAAAATTATGGATCGTCGAGATTTACCGGACTCGGTTCAAGCTCGCCATATTTTAATATCTTTTGCAGGTGCTGAAAGGTCTCAGGTGTCAAGAAGTTTTGAAGAGGCCAAGCTCATGGCAGATTCAGTCTTAGATCTCATAAAGTCTGGAAAATCCTCTTTTGAGTTAGTCAATAATTCGTTAAACGATGACACTTTTTCTGGAGCCCAGGGAGGGGACTTAGGATGGTTTCAAACGAACCAAATGGCAAAGGAATTTGAGAATTTCTGCTTTAGAAAAGCTAAAGGTGATTTAGGTTTGGTCTTTACCAATTTCGGTTTTCACATTATCAATATAATTGATCAGAACGGTAGAGTTCCTTCAATAAAAATTGCTCAAGTCTTTAGAAGAGTAAGTGTTAGTAAAGAAACTGAACAAAGTATTTACAAACGAGCTGCTGAATTTGCGAAAGCATTACAATCTGGAGAAAGTGCAGAAGAAGTTGCACAGCGTTATCAAGTGATGCTCTTGCCTAATCGGAATACTAATTCCACCGATCAGTCAATTGCCGGTCTTGGTGACTCTCGACAAGTTATCCGATGGTTATTTAATGATGAACGAACAATAGGTGAAGTTGGTATTGTTAATAATGGATATAAGAATTATGTAGTTACAGAATTGACTGCCATTTATAAACCTGGATATAAGACGGTAGAAGATGTCAAAGATGAATTGAAGTCTTTAGCAATAAATAATTCTAAGATTAAATATCTGCGCAAATATTATATTGATAGTGCTGATTTGAAATGGGAAAAAGCTACGGTTTCCATGGCTAATAGTTTTTTATCTGGTGCTGGACGAGAGAGTGGAATAATTGGACGGGCCATTGGTTCATCATTAGGTTATGAGTCTGAATTACTAGACGGTGAAAATGGCATATTTAAGTTTAGGGTCTTAAATAGTTCACCAAACCAAAATGTCAATATATCAGCTGCAGATGTTGCTGCTCAATTGAATCAGTTGCGATCAAGGGTTCAGACACAACTATTCGATGCGTTAGTCGATGTTTCGCAAATTGAAGATAATAGAGGCAAATTCTATTGATTTTATCGCCCTTAGATGAGACTTTTTATAACGTTTCCCATCTATTCGCATCCATTCTTAGAAAAATAAATAGCATTATCGTAAAGGCTAATAGTGATGATCCTCCATAGCTAAAAAATGGAAGTGGTATTCCTATAACAGGAACCAATCCAAGGGTCATACCAATATTTACAGTGAAATGAACAAATAATATTGATGCTATACCATATCCAAAAATGCGTGCAAATGAATCTTTTTGCCGCTCAGATAATATGATTATTCTTCCAATTAGCAGAGCAAAACAAGATAAGACGAATATGGAACCCAAAAACCCCCATTCTTCTCCAACTGTGCAGAAAATATAGTCAGTAGTTTGCTCGGGTACAAAATTTAATTTGGTTTGAGTTCCGTTCATATAACCTTTCCCAAATAACCCTCCGGAGCCGATAGCAATTAGCGATTGAGCAGTTTGATATCCTATGGCTGATTTATCTTCTAATTGGCCAAATAAAAGTTTGATTCGGACTTGATGGTGAGGTGCAAGAAGTGGGAGTATAATATTTACCAATTGAGCGTATACAATTGCAATGCTGGAAAATAATATTATTGGATGTTTTATAAAATCATAAAATCTTATTCTCTTTTTGCTCCTATCAATAATAAAAGCGACTAAAGAAAAGAAAAGAATTATTAGAATTGCTGTTTTCATTTCTAGAGCTAAAGCAAGAACAGACACTATTAAAAGGCCGATCCCTGTGTAAATAAAATACCCAGGAAGGCCTTCTCGATACAAAACGAATATAAATCCAACAAATACTAAAGCTGAACCAGTATCTGGCTGTAAAAGAATTAAAAATATCGGAAAGGCAACGCATAGAAAGGGAAGCCATCTATGCTTCCATTTTTTCAATTCAACATCTTTTTTAGATAAGATTCGCGCCACAATCATTATTGTTCCTAATTTCATAAATTCTGATGGTTGAATTCTGAAGCTACCCAATGAAAGCCAATTTTTTTGGCCTCCAACTTCTACGCCAAAAAAAAGCACACAGATTAATAAGGTAATTGTAGCACCATATATAGGGATTGCGATAACTTCATAAACCCTTGCATCACTTAGTAGTAACAAGAATATTATAAGACTTCCAAAACCAATAAAAATTAGCTGTCTTCCTGCTTGATTGGTCCAATCCCATGAAAAGCCGTCTATTTCTAAATTGACGGTGGCGTATATATTTATCCATCCAAAAATCAATAAGAATACATATAGGGCAAGGGTTAAACCATCAATCCGTCCAAATAAATTTGATCTATTCCTCATCAATATTTTGGTAGAAGCGTTTCTACGCTAGGTATATTATACTCTTTTGCTAAGCTTCCTGAAATCATTTTATGTTCTAAATCCTTTCGACTGGATTCCCCTGAAATATAACGCTCTATCATTAAACTTGCTATTGGCGCAGCCCATCGAGAGCCCCAGTATCCATTTTCAATTATTACCGCAATAGCTATTTGAGGGTCTTCAATTGGCGCAAATGCTATAAAAATAGAATGATCTTGCCCTATTGGATTTTCAGCTGTGCCTGTTTTCCCTGCTATGTCAATTCCTATTATTTTTGAATTTTTAGCTGTCCCAATTTCAAATACATCCCGCATTCCTTTGATTACAATTTCAAAATTATCTCGTGAAATTGTTGTGTAATTTGGAGTTTTAAATTTGATACTATCAATTTTTTTATCACCTACGGACTTAACAATATGCGGAATGTACCAATAGCCTCTATTCGCTATTGCGGCAGTCATATTTGCCAACTGAATAGGGGTTACGCCGAGCTCTCCCTGACCAATAGCAAGAGAAATAATTGTAGGAGCCTTCCAGCGATTGTTATTGTAATATTTA
>Ga0115568_10002643_pt1 | contig 12394 bp, 9 predicted proteins | sample COGITO_mtgs_1204_FD_87296 | JGI IMG/M metagenome (GOLD analysis project Ga0115568, IMG submission 87296) | Pelagic marine microbial communities from North Sea - COGITO_mtgs_120426 | ecosystem: Environmental > Aquatic > Marine > Epipelagic | place: Germany:Helgoland, sampling site Kabeltonne...
AAATCATCACTGTAATTAGCTTTTTTCCAAATTAATTCATCATCTTTTCCATCAATCTCAATTTTTTCAGTGGTTTTGTTTACAGAATAAGATTTTGGAATAATAATTTCGCTGTCCAGGTTAACTTTTATTTTTTTTGTTGAACTACAATTAATAAAAAATAAAAAAGAAATATAAATAAAAACCATCCTCATAACCACAATATATAAAATGTATTAGTAATTTTCACGATATAAAACGTTATTTGTTAGACATGAAAAAATTTACTTTTTTATTAGTTTTAGCTTCAATATTTTCTTTTAATTTGTTAAATTTTATTTCAGATCCAATTAAAATTATCTCATATAACATAAGATATAATAACTCTAATGATGGTAAAGATATTTGGGAAAATAGAAGGGAGACAATTACTGATTTTATTGAAAAAGAAGCTCCAGATTTTTTAGGCCTTCAAGAAGTTAATTATCCTCAGATTCAATACTTAAACTCCAATCTTATTAATTATAATTTTATAGGAGTGGGTCGTGATGATGGTAAGACTAGGGGAGAATTTAGTCCAATTTATTTTAAGAAATCAAAATATAATTTAATTCTTTCCAATACTTTTTGGCTTTCCGAAACACCTGATAATATTTCAGTTGGATGGGACGCTGCTATGGAAAGAATTTGCACTTATGGGTTGTTTGAACAAAAAAATGATGGTACAAAATTATGGGTTTTTAATACTCATTTCGATCATATTGGTAATGTGGCTAGAGAAAAATCTGTTGATTTAATTTTAAGTAAAATTAAAGATCTAACAAAAGATAAAGACCAGACAATTATTACTGGAGATTTTAACTTATCAGACGATTCTGTGCCAATTAAAAAACTTCAAAATTTTTATAATGATGTCAACATTAAGATGGACAATAAAAGTAAGTTCTATGGAACGTTTAATAATTTTAAAATTGATAATAATTACAATAATAGAATCGACTATATCTTCTATAAAAATTTCGATTTAATCAAATCCTCACACTTGCATATTAAAACAGATCAGGGACGATGGGCCTCTGATCATCACCCGGTAATAGCCATACTTAAGATATAGTTCTAAAACATTCTTTATAGAATTTTTATATATTAGTTACTTAAATTAATTTAAAATTATATTATGAAAAAATTATTAGTATTTGCTTTTTCGTTTCTTTTTACACTATCCTCTTTTGCTCAAGATAGTCCAGAAATTTGGATGACTTACGAGCTGAAAGCTAAAAAAGGAATGGAAGAAAAATTTGAACAAGCTGCAGCCAAAAAAATGAAAAAATTTAATAATACTGCAGAATCAGCCATGTATACATTTAATATAATGGATGGTGAAAATCAAGGAATGTATTCAAGAGTAATTGGATGGAAAGATTGGGATTTTATGAATTCTCAAGAAGACAGATCTGAAGAGTTAAAATATTGGAGAGATAATGTTGATCCATTTATTGAAAAGTCAACTGGATGGAAAGTATGGAGACGAATCAAATGGGTTTCTCACAATTGGGAGCCTGGAAATACTTTTAAGTACATGTTTATTTCAAGAAGATTTATTAAACCTGGAAAAGATCAAGACGTAACCAATTTCTTAAGAAGATTAAAAATGGTTTATGAGAAACACAATTATACAGGAATTGTTGGAGTGTTTAGAGTAATGTCAGGTGGTAATACTAACGAGTATATTATTTGTGAAGGATTTAACAAATACGGTGAAGCTGGTGATTATCCTGATGCTGAAGATAAAACAGAAGAAGATTTATATAATGAAATGTTTGGATGGGAAGCTTATAGAAAAGATGCTGGATTATATAATGAAGGTTTAGAAATGTATAGCAGAACAAGCGAGAGACATCATCTAAATCAAGAATTAAGTACTATGTTAGATTAATATAGAAACATATTATATATAAAAAAAGCCCTTAATTTAAGGGCTTTTTTTATTGATGCTTAGAAAATTATTAAATCATATCCGCATTCATCACCTTAGTCCAAGCAGAAACGAAATCATTTACAAATTTTTCTTTATTATCATCTTGAGCATAAACCTCAGAGTAAGAGCGAAGTATTGAATTAGATCCAAAAATCAAATCGACTGCAGTTGCAGTCCACTTAATATTACCTGAAATTCTGTCAATTATTTCATATTTATTATTTCCTGCATCATTCCATTTATTATTCATATCCATCAGGTTAACAAAGAAATCGTTTGATAAAACTCCTGATTGATTGGTAAAAACACCATCACTACTTCCTCCATAATTAGTATCTAATACTCTCATCCCACCAACAAGAACAGTCATTTCTGGACCTGTTAAACCTAATAACTGAGTTTTATCTAACATCATTTCCTCAGCATTATTTGAATGATCTTTATTAATCCAATTTCTATATCCATCAGCTAACGGTTCTAAATTATTAAAGGAATTTTCATCTGTCATTTCTTGAGAAGCATCACCTCTTCCGGTTTTAAATGGTAAGTCAATACTATAACCTGCAGCTTTTGCAGCTTCTTCAACAGCGGTGTTTCCTGCTAAAACAATAGTGTCAGCTACACTTACTCCAAATTCATGCGCAATAGGTTCAAGAATTGATAAGGTTTCAGCTAATCTTGTTGGCTCATTAGCTTTCCAGTCTTTTTGTGGTGCTAATCTAATTCTTCCTCCATTTGCTCCTCCTCTTAAATCAGACCCTCTAAATGTTCTCGCACTGTCCCAAGCTATACAAACACGATCTGAAATAGAAAGACCAGATTTTGATATTATAGTTTTTAATTCTTCAACATTGTAATTTGAATTTCCCTTTGGAACTGGATCTTGCCATATTAGATCTTCAGATGGCGCATTAGGACCTATATATCTACTTTTTGACCCCATGTCTCTGTGAGTCAATTTGAACCATGCTCTTGCAAATGTTTCAGAAAAATAAGCTTGATCCTCTTTGAATTTCAACGAAATTTCTCTGTATATAGGATCTTGTTTCATTGCCATATCGGCGTCTGTCATTATTGGATTTTGTCTAACATCGGGATTGTTGGCATCGATTGGTTTTTTATTTTCATCAATACTAGTTGGTTCCCATTGCCAAGCTCCAGCAGGACTTTTTCTCAACTCCCAATCGTGGTTGAAAAGCATATCAAAATAACCATTATCCCATTTTGTTGGATAAGTAGTCCATGCCCCTTCCAGACCACTTGTGACTGTATCAGCTCCATTACCATTTCCTTTTGGATTTATCCACCCAAAACCTTGATCTTCGATATTAGCACCCTCTGGCTCAGCTCCTAGCACACTATCATCTCCATTTCCATGAGCTTTTCCCACAGTATGTCCACCAGCGGTCAGCGCAACTGTTTCCTCATCGTTCATTGCCATTCTAGCAAATGTTTCTCTTACATGAAGAGCGGTTTTTAAAGGATCGGGTTTTCCGTTGACTCCCTCAGGATTTACATAAATTAAACCCATATGTGTAGCTCCTAGTGGTTGTTCTAAAGTGGATGGATCTTCCAAATTAGAGTAACGCTCTTCACTGGGTGCTAAAAATTCATTTTCAGAACCCCAGTAAATATCTTTTTCTGGATGCCATATGTCTGCTCTACCATAAGAAAAACCAAACATTTTAAGACCCATACTTTCGTAGGCCACATTACCAGCCAGAATAAATAAATCAGCCCAACTGATATTATTACCATATTTTTTTTTGATAGGCCACAATAATCTTCTAGCCTTATCAAGATTACCATTATCAGGCCACGAATTTAAGGGAGCAAATCTTAAATTTCCAGTTCCAGCACCACCACGTCCATCACCAATTCTATAAGTTCCTGCGGCATGCCATGCCATTCTAATCATTAGCCCTCCATAGTGTCCCCAGTCTGCAGGCCACCAATCTTGAGGCTCGGTCATTAAATCGTGCATATCTTTTTCAAGCGATTTAAAATCTAAGTTATTAACAGATTCTTTATAATTGAAATCATTTCCATAAGGATTTGTTTTTGAATCATGTTGGTGTAAAATATCTAAGTTTAGTGATTTTGGCCACCATTTAGTAACTGAATTTTCTTGTGTGGTAGTTGCACCATGCATAAAAGGGCATTTTCCTGACATAATTTTTATTGTTTTTATTGATAATTAGATAATTACAGCAAATATATTATAGAACTTTTTATTATGGAAACAAATTGAATGCTTATTAGTATAAATATTATTTATATATAATAGTTAAATATCTTCATTACTTTTAAAGAAAATAAAATTAATTACAATTATGAAAAAAATATTTACAATTTTATTTAGCATTATACTTTTTTCCTGTTCTTCAGGCTCAGATGATGACGCTAACGCAGGAGGTTCTGGCAATAATGATATATCTTCAGCTACTATGTGGAAAGGGGCTAATACAACATTCACAAAAGGTGGTGGAGATCCTACCGCTCAGGCCAATCAAGACCGATTAACTTCAAATGTTTGGATAACTAGAGGAACTGATGGAGGTCAAATATATAACGTAGCAATGGAAAGTGCTTCTAATAAAACTAATAGTCCAGTTGGAACTATGTGGGCTATTGGAACAATAGACCAGGTTCAAACCTTATCATTTAAAAAATTTAGGGCTGCTATAAATAAACCGAAAGATGTTGTTGGAAAAAATCTAGTTATGTATTTGGAGGTTGACAATATTTATGTAAGTGTTAAGTTTTTGTCATGGAATCAAGGTAAAATCGGTGGTTTTTCTTACGAAAGAAGCACTAAGTAGCTCTTTACATTTTAACCCTGCTCTTGCTATTTTTTATTTTAAAATTATGAGTTATCAATTTATCTAAAATTGTAGCTATTCAATTATTATACTATAAATATGAAAAAATTCTTTTTATTACTATCGGTATTGTTTTTGTTTTCTTGTTCTCAAGAGACAATTAAATACACATTAACCACCTCTGTAAATCCTGCAGATGCTGGGACTGTTAATCCTGAAACTAGACAATATAATGAGGGTGATACGGCTAATCTAATCGCCTCTCCAGCTGCAGAATATATTTTTGATAAATGGACAGGAGCTACTGGAACTGAAGAAACTTCTATTGTAATGAATTCTGATAAAACAGTGGTTGCAAATTTTATTAAAAAGAAATATGCTTTAACCACAGCTGTTGAGGGAGAAGGAACAGTAACGGAAAAGATAATAAAATCAGGAGCTGCCACTGATTACAATAGTGGAACGGTAGTTGAATTAACGGCAACTCCCTCTGCTGGATGGAAGTTCAAGGAATGGAGTGGAGATTTGACAGGCACTGATAATCCAAAGGAGATTACTATTGATAAACCTAAAACAGTCAAAGCAGTTTTTGAAGAACAATTACCTTTTTACTTAGATGCAAATGGGGTGACTATAAAAGCAAGAGATTGGGTGACGGCTGGAACAAAAGGGGAACTTAATGGAATAATTTATGAAGCTGTTGATATAGATACTTTAAGGACAATATTTAATTTCGGTCCAAGTAATTGGAGTGAATACGAACCTGCATTTAAAGCAGCTGAAGAAAGATTAAGCAAAGTTGTTACAACATTAATAACCGATATGTCAGATCTATTTGGAAATGCTCCAACATCTAATTCAGAAGAAAGGTTTTATGAGAATTTTAATCAATTTAATCCTGATATATCATCGTGGGATGTAAGTAATGTTACACACATGACCGAAATGTTCAAAAGAAAAGCTTTTTCCGTTACAGAAGACCAAGATACAGTTGGCGGATCCGGGATTGAGTATGCTGAAGGTCGTTTTAACCAGGATATTAGTAAATGGAATGTTAGTAATGTTAAAAATATGTCTGGTATGTTTTTTATGGCACGTTTTTTTAATCAAGATTTGAGCGAATGGGATGTAAGTAACGTGACCGATATGTCAGAAATGTTTGTTGGTGCAAATTCATTTAATCAAGATATCAGTAACTGGAATGTTAGTAATGTAAATGACATGCATGGAATGTTTGCTCATTTACAAAAAAATGACTACAATAATAATCCAAAGGATCTTAAAGTTGGTAACTGGAACGTGAGTGGCGTAAACTCTATGTCTTATCTTCTTTATCAGAGTGGTATTGAGTTGAATATTGGAAATTGGAATGTTAGTAGTGTGACTAATATGAATTCTATGTTTAGTGGAGCTAGTAAGTTTAATCAAGATATTGGGAGTTGGGATGTTAGTAAGGTGACAAATATGTTTCAAATGTTTTTTAAAGCCGGTGCATTCAATCAAGATATTGGGAGTTGGGATGTCAGTAAGGTGACTAATATGAACGGAATGTTTAGTGTTAATGTTAATGGAGCTTCCGATTTTAATCAAGATATAGGTAGTTGGGATGTGAGTAATGTGATTTATATGGATAATATGTTTATAAATGCAGATGCTTTCAATCAAGATATTGGAAATTGGGACGTGAGTAGTGTAACTAATATGTCATATATGTTTGTAGGTGCAGCTGCTTTCAATCAAGATATTGGGAGTTGGGATGTCAGTAAGGTGACTAATATGATCGGAATGTTTAATGGAGCTTCCGCTTTTAATCAAGATATTGGGAGTTGGGATGTTGGTAGTGTGACTAATATGAATTCTATGTTTGCATATGCTAGCTTATTTAATCAAGACATAACCAAATGGTGTGTAACTAATATAAATTCAGAACCTACAAATTTTAATACTTCTTCAGCTTTAACAGATGCTAATTTACCAGTATGGGGGACATGCCCATCCTCTGGAAGTACTATATGGACGGGAGCTACCCAGTCATTTACTAAATCAGATGGTGCAGATCCGAACCTTGAGGCCAATCAAGACCGATTAACTTCCAATGTTTGGATAACTAGAGGAAATGATGGAGGTCAAATATATAACGTAGCAAAGGAAAGCACTGCGAATAAAACAAACAGTCCTGTAGGAACAACATGGGCAATTGGAACCATTGACCAAAGAGAATCTTTAACATTTAAAAAGTTTAGAGCAGCTGTTGGGAAACCAAAAGATGTTGTTGGGAAAGATTTGGTAATGTATTTAGAGGATGATGATATTTATTTAAGTGTAAAATTTTCCGATTGGAGTCAAAAACAAAATGGCGGGTTTACTTATGAAAGAAGTTCCGAATAAATAATTTTATTTTGATATGCTTTTAATTTAGTAGCTATATTTATCACATGAAAAAACTTCTTTTATTAGTATTGTTTGTCCCCTTAATTTCTTTTTCTCAAAACGAAACAAGAAATAATAACGGTTTACAAAATTTATTAAAACAAGCTGAAAAACTTGTTGGAAATATAGATTTTAATAAAAAATCAGTTGAAACTTCAGACAGCGATACTGAAAAATTAATTATTAATCTTTGGAAAAATTATAGCAAAGCATTTGAATATAAAGATTACAACAAAGTAGCATCTTTTTTTACCTTTCCAGCTACTTTTGGTATTTCTTCAACTCCAACTACTTTCAATTATAAAGATGAGTTAATAGATCGCTACAAGCTCATTAGGGAAGTAAATATGCAAGAGGGTTACAAGTATTCACTTTTAGAAAACCATGAATTCTATCAATTATCTCAAAACATTTGTCTAGTTAAAGCAACTTATAGTAGGTACGACGGTAATTACAATAAAATTTATACAGGTAAGGGAGTTTATTTTTATAAAAATGTAAACGGAAGTTGGAAACTTTACGCTGTCGATTCACTTTAAACTTTTTAAACCTCAAAATTATTTTACATATCAAATGATTTTTATTTATGTTAAAAATTGCCTTTGATAAAATATACAAACACCCCCTAGAGAAGAATCATAGGTTTCCAATGGATAAATATGATTTAATCCCCCAAAGGTTAATTGAAGAGGGTACCTGTAATAAAAATAATTTTTTTATCCCAGGAGAGTTAAGCAATCACGATGTTTTATCCACCCATCAAAAAGATTATTTTGAAAGATTAATCTCTTTATCACTTACAAAAAAAGAGATTAGACCCATTGGATTTCCAATGAGTGAAGAGTTAATTGTAAGAGAAAAAAAAATTTCCCAAGGTACAATTGAGTGTTCCAATTTTGCTATAAAAAATGGCATATCAATGAATATAGCTGGGGGGACTCATCATGCTTTTTATGATCGAGCAGAGGCGTTTTGTATGTTGAACGACCAGGCGATAGCATCAAATTATTTATTAAATAATAAGCTGGCTGGTAAAATTTTAATCATTGATTTAGACGTTCATCAAGGTAACGGAACGGCATCGATATTTAAAGACAACCCTAGTGTGTTTACCTTGTCATTTCACGGAGAGAAAAATTATCCATTTCGTAAAGAAAAGAGTGATTTAGATTTTGGTTTTGAAGACCACACAGATGACGACTTTTATTTAGCAAAACTTAAGGATACTGTTCCAAAAGTAATCGATGATTTTATGCCAGATTTTATTTTTTATTTAGCTGGAGTAGATATCTTGAAAAATGACAAACTAGGCAGACTATCCATGACAATAAAAGGATGCAATCAAAGAGATAGTTATATTTTAAATGCATGTAAAACAAATAATATTCCTGTTCAAGTTAGTATGGGTGGTGGCTATTCCACTGACATTGAAGAAATAGTAGAAGCCCATGCTAATACATTTAGATTGGCTCAAGAGATCTATTTCTAATTACAATTGACTTATAAGTCTTATTGAAAGACCATAATTAAAATTATATTTATAATATGAAAAACATCTATATTGCTTTTTTATGCCTTTTTCTTTTTAATACTAACAAGAGTATTTCTCAAACAAATTTTATAGTAATCTTTGTTGATGACATGGGCTATGGAGATTTAGGGTCATATGGCCATCCAACTATCAGTACTCCTAATTTAGACATGATGGCTAGTGAGGGGCAAAAATGGACACAGTTCTATTCAGCTTCCTCTGTTTGTACACCAAGTCGAGCGGCCTTATTAACAGGGAGATTACCAATAAGAAATGGAATGATTGGAAGTAAATACAGAGTTCTTTTTCAAGATTCCAAGTATGGCTTACCAAGTTCTGAAATAACAATTGCTGAAAGATTAAAAGACAAAGGTTATGTGACAGCTGCTGTTGGAAAATGGCACTTAGGTCACAAAAAAAAATACCTACCACTTCAACATGGATTTGATTATTATTATGGTATTCCCTATTCAAATGACATGGAAAAAGTGAAAGGAACTGAAAATTATATGAGTTTCATGGATGATCCCAACTGGGTTCCCAATACAATGAATTATAATGTTCCCCTTATTGAAGGAAATGAAGTTATAGAAAGGCCTGCTGACCAAAACACAATTACAAAGAGGTATTCTGAAAAAGCTGTTGAGTTTATTAAAAAAAATGTAAAAAATAATTTTTTTCTCTATTTAGCTCATAGTTTACCTCATATTCCTCTTTTTGCGTCTAAAGAATTTCTAGGAACTAGTAAAGCTGGTCTTTATGGAGATGTGATAGAGGAGATTGATCATGGTGTGGGATTAATCATTGATGAACTCAAAAAAAATAATATTGATAAAAATACTATTATAGTTTTTACATCAGATAACGGGCCTTGGCTTCCATTTAAAACTCATGGTGGAAGTTCAGGACTTTTAAGAGAGGGTAAAGGTACTACTTGGGAAGGCGGTCATAGAGTACCTGGAATATTTTGGGGAGCTGATATAAAGCCGGGAGTTATAAATGATTTAGGGTCTACAATGGATATTCTACCAACTTTTCTTGAAATTTCAAATTCTAAAAAAATTGATGATAGAATATTGGATGGAATCAGTTTAAAAAATACATTGTACTCAAAGGAGAAATCTAAAAGAGAAAAAGTTATTTTTTATAGGCAAAGAGAAATTCATGCCATAAGACATGGAGATTTTAAAGCTCATTTCATATTATCTGGATCTTATAATTATCCAAAATTGGTTATTAAAGATTTTAATCTAGAAAGTGATTTACTTTTTAATAATTCAATGATACTCTTAGATGGAAGCTCAAAAAAGATAGTTTTAGAAAAACCCTTACTTTATAATTTGAATATAGACCCCTCTGAAAAGTTTAATATTGCAAATGAATATCCTGAAGTTTTAAAAAAAATAATTGAAATTAAGGGAGAACATGAAAAAAATCTAGTTGTTAAAGATGATTTATTACTTGAAAGAAATGAAAAAAATGTTATTATTGAACAAGGCTTGTAATAAACCAGAGTCAAGTAGTTTTTATAAATAAATTTATTAAAAATATTGGTTAATATTTAAGATGGAATTAAAACCTAAAACTTTAAAAATACATCCAAGTGATAATGTCATCGTTGCTTTGGTTGATTTAAAAAAAGGAGAAAAAATCTTTATTAATAACAAGCCTCTAAAATTAATATATAATATAAAAGCTAAACACAAATTTAGTACTGATGATTTAAAAATTGGTGATAAGGTTTACATGTATGGTGTAATTGTAGGTATAGCTAAAAAACAAATTTTCAAAAGTGAACCCATTACAACTCAAAATATTGTACACGAAACTGAAGAGTATTCTGTTCCAACGTCATCTGTTCAGTCCAAATGGATACCTCCAAATTTGGATTCATTTTCCAACAAAACATTTTTAGGATACAAAAGAGGTAATGGTAGCGTTGGAACTGAAAATAATTGGCTTGTTATTCCACTAGTTTTTTGTCAAAACAGAAATATTGAAGTACTTAAAAATACTATGCTAGAGGAACTAGGCTATCAAAATTTAAGTAAACAAATATTTGATTTAAAAGAGCTTGTTGATAAATTCAAATCTGGTGCCAGCGAAGATGAATTATTAAACGTTGAAGTAATTGCGAATTATAAAAAGAAAAAGAACCCGCTTTTTCCCAATGTAGACGGAATTTATTTTTTAACTCATGAAGGAGGATGTGGTGGATCTACTGATGACTCAAAAACTCTATGTAATTTATTGGCTGGTTATATTAATAATCCTAATGTTGCTGGAGCAACAATACTTAGTTTAGGCTGTCAACATGCTCAAATTAGTCTTTTACAAAGATCTTTAAAGCGAATTGCACCTGAATCAAGTAAACCGGTATTCTTTTTAGAACAACAACAAAGTAGTTCTGAAACTCAATATATCGCAGAGGCAATTAAAAAAACATTTATTGGTCTTATTGAAGCTAATAAAATTTCAAGAACACCATCTCCCCTAAGTAAGTTAACTATTGGTTTAGAGTGTGGTGGGTCAGATGGTTTTTCGGGAATATCGGCAAACCCAACATTGGGATACGTTTCAGACTTAATAGTTGGTCTTGGAGGGTCTGCTATTCTTTCTGAGTTCCCAGAACTCAACGGAGTTGAACAAGAACTTATAAATAGATGTGTGGATGTTAAAAAGGCAAATAAGTTTGCTCAAATTATGAGGACCTATAATAAAAAAGCAACAGCACTTGGTGCAGGGTTTTATGCCAATCCCTCACCAGGAAATATTAAAGATGGTCTTATAACTGATGCTATTAAATCAGCAGGAGCAGCAAAAAAAGGAGGAACCTCCCCTGTTGTTGATGTATTGGATTACACGGAACAGTTAGTTTTACCAGGATTAAACTTATTGTGTACACCAGGAAATGATGTCGAGTCAACAACTGGTTTAGCTGGATCAGGTGCTAATATTATTTTATTTACCACTGGACTTGGAACTCCAACTGGTAATCCCGCTGTTCCTGTTATCAAAGTATCTACTAATACATCATTATATGATAAAATGGGTGATATCATTGATTTCAATACAGGCGAGATTATTAATGGAGTTGAAACAATCGATTCATGTGGAGAAAAACTTTTATCTTACATAATAAGTGTAGCCAGTGGAATCGATCAGGTAAATGCCCGTAGGTTGGGACAGGATGATTTTATACCTTGGAAAAGGGGATTGTCATTATAAAAAAAACAAAAAAATGGAAACTAAATTTTCTTTAAAAAATAAAAGAGTTTTAATAACAGGTGGTGCAAGTGGTATTGGTAAATCAATAGCTATCTCCTTTGCAAAACAAGGTGCTGAGGTTCATGTATTGGATTTTAATCAAAAGGATGCAAATGGTTTGGTTGAAGATAGTTCAAAAGAAGGCTATAAAATTTTTGCTTACCAATGTGATGTTTCTAATTATCAAAATGTCATGGATTCAGTAAGTAAAATTAGCAGTAAATCATCCATTGATATTTTAGTTAATAATGCTGGTGTAGCACATGTTGGAAATATTGAAAATTGTGAAGAAAAAGATTTAGATAGATTGTATAATATTAATATAAAAGGTGTTTATAATTGTTCTAAAGCGTGTATTCCTTTGATGAAAAACCAAGGTGGAGGAGT
>Ga0115568_10002650_pt1 | contig 12365 bp, 6 predicted proteins | sample COGITO_mtgs_1204_FD_87296 | JGI IMG/M metagenome (GOLD analysis project Ga0115568, IMG submission 87296) | Pelagic marine microbial communities from North Sea - COGITO_mtgs_120426 | ecosystem: Environmental > Aquatic > Marine > Epipelagic | place: Germany:Helgoland, sampling site Kabeltonne...
ACGCTCCTTGATTAATAAAATTCCTTTTGATTTATGGATTTTTTTTGAAGGTTTAGATATTCCTACCCCGTTGTCCTTTATTGTGCAAACCAAAATATCTTCTTGAACTAAACTAAAATCAATATTCAATTTTGGGGCTATAACACTCGGAGGAAAAGCATGTACAAACACATTCTCGATAAAAGGTTGGATAATCATCGAAGGAATTTCCATGAAATACGAGTCTATTGCTTCATCTACCTTTAATTCAACCAAAACATTATTATCGAAGCGTTTATTTTCCAGATAAATGTAAGTGTTTAAATATTCAATTTCTTCATTAATAGAAATATATGGACGTGTGCAATGGTCTAAATTTTTACGTATTAATTTTGAAAACTCTCCCAAAAAAAGGACTGCATTATCCGAATCATTTTCCAAAATATATTTTTGAATGGAGTTCATCGCATTAAAAATAAAATGAGGGTTCATTTGAGCTAATAGCGCCTCCATTTTAACTTCTTCAATACGATTTTTAATAATTGATTTTTCTTCCTCTATTTTTTTATTTAGTTTGACTTTACGTTTGTAGAATAGATATACTGCAATTAAGAGAAAGAAAGCTATTGAACTTATAAACCACCAGGTTTCCCAAAAAGGAGGTAAAATACTCATGTTTAAAATTACTTGTGAATAATTGAGTCCCGTACTGAGATCTGATACTTTTACTTCAACTTGATACTCTTGGGGAGACAAGTAGGGTAAAAAAATCTCTGGAGAACTTGAAATTGCCGTCCAATCACTTTTAGAATTTAATCGGTACTGGTAAGCTAATTTATTTGGATATGGATGTGCATTGGTTGAAAAGTTTAACAGAACTGTATTTTGATCATAATCAAGTGTGGTTTTACCTTGAAAAATTATTTTATTTATGGGTAAATTTTCATTATTAATTTTGACCTTATTCACTTTTATTTCTGTAACGAGGGGTTTCTCATGCTCAATGGAATTTATATCAATATTATAATATCCTTGTTTACTGCCGATAAATAAACTATTACCTTCAACTTTTGAACTTAAAATTGGTTGTTTTAAGCCTTGCTCTTCATCGATAAAAAGAAAACGGTCATTCTTATAGACCGTCAACCCCTTCTCTGTCCCTATTAATAAATATCCATGATAACTTTCTAAAAAAGAAATAGAATTTCCATGAATTTTTGAACGCTCAATTTTTGTAATAACCTGAAAGCTGTGTTCGTCGTTGGCAATAAAAACATCTCCAAATTCATTTGAAACTGCAATATTATTATCCAATTTTGTAATGTACTTCAGTTTTTTTTCTGACCATATATTATTATTTAGATAAGAAGTAAACTGATTATCATGCCAAATATAAAGCCCTGAAAAAATAGATAAAAAATAAGTTTTATCACCTTTTTTTAGACTGTTCACAATCATCGTTGGCGTGTTCTTATTTTCTTTTTTAAAATATGTGTACTTAAATTTATCTAAATCCTCGTAAACCCTAACCCCTTCATATGCAGCTGTTTCTATTAAACCTCCTTGGTTCGTAAAATTAAATTCTTCTGTATGTAAAGGCAAGTATCTTAAAAGCGTTCCGTCTTTTTTAACCGCAAATACCCCTATGGTAGTGTTTAACCAAAAGGCATTATTATGATGCTTTAAATCATAAAACTTAAGATCTTTAGCGGGTGTGTTATAATCTAATTCATAAAAATAATCTTCATGTTTAGGCAAACTCATTTTTGTCTTTCGAAGAAAATCTTCCTCCCATTTTTTAAAAATCTTTTTATCTAGTCTTATTTTTTTAGCCCCTTCTTCTAAAACTAAAACATCTTTACATAAATAAGCTTTTGTATCTCCAACAGTTTCGTAATCTAAAATATCATTGTGTGTAAACGGAATAAATTTTATGACGGAAGACATGTCAACCTCAAATAGACCAGCATCCTTAGAACCAACATAAAGTTTGTTTAACTCTGAATCAAACGCTATCGATAATACTTCTTTACTTGAAATATTAAAGTATGAATTTCTATTAATAAATTTATTGTTCGCTATTTCGTATAAACCTCCATCATTTTTGTAAATGCCCCAAGCACCTGCAAACAATCTGTTTTCTGAAGCTAAACAATAGTCCCATATGATAGAATTGCCTTGTTTAGACGTTGAAGAAATAACAATATCTGAAATAAAAGATGTTAAGGTTGATTTTGTAAAATATTCCTTATTACTCCTATAAATACTATCATTATTCTTAAAGGCTGCATAAATATATTGGTTATTATTAATTTTTATGAGGGATATTTTATCTGAATCTATAACCACCTGATAGGTTCCTGAATTGTAAGTAGTACAGTAAATTTTAGCATCATATTCAAAAAACGAAGAAACTCTAAACAGCTTATTATCCACAATTTTTGAAGAATATATTTGAAAGTTATCAATATCAACAACCGATACACCGTCACTTGTGCCCACATACATTTTATTGTTAAAATGCAATAATTTGGTAATTTCGTTATGAACTAAACCATTTTTTTTCGATAATACCGTAAATCTTTGACCATCATATATGCTTAGACCACCACCATAACTACCAAACCACATTTTTTTAGAAGGGTCTTCTGCAATAGCCCAACAATTGTTCATAGCTAAACCATCTTCCTCAAAATAATGGGTGAATTTTTTATTTTCTTTATGAATAACTCCATTTTCAGTTCCAATCCATAAAAAATTTTGACTGTCTACAAATAATGATCTAACTGAATTATTTGGCAATTCTTTCGCTGAAGTATAGTTCTTGCTAGGAAGATGTTGTGCACAAATGAAATTGCAGCACATCAAAAAAATAAAAATGAAATTATTCTTTATGCTGTATCGATCTAACAAATTCTTCCTCTTTTCTGAATGAAACTGGTAATTTTTCTCCATTTGTTAGTTCAACTTCTTTTAGGGTTTTATTGTAACGAACGATGTAGTTTAAATTTGAAACATATGTTTTATGTATACGCTTGAATTTTTTCTCAGGCAATAACTCTTCCACATATTTCATTGATTTTGAAACAATTACAACACCCTCATCAACCTTTTTAATCAAACAATAATTGCTATCAGCTTTACAATATAATATCTGATTTGAATGAATTAATTCAAAACCATCAACAGTTGGAAAAGCTATCTTATAAGAATTTTGGTTGTCTAAATTTAAATTTTCTAATAATAAAGTTAGCTTTTTTTGTCTTGAATTTTTATGATATCGTGTTTCAAAAAGTTTTAGGGAGTTCGCTAAATCTAGATGATGAATAGGCTTCAATAAATAGTCTAGTGCACTGCACTTTATTGCTTTCAGAGCAAATTTTTCATAAGCAGTTGTAAATATTACCTCAAAATTCACGGTCTTAAAATATTTAAACAGCTCAAACCCGTTTTCACCAGGCATTTGGATATCTAAAAACACTAAATCTGGGGCATTACTATTAATAGACTTTACTCCTTGAATTACTGAACTACAAACATCTACTACAAAAAACTTATTTGTAAAATATTTTTCAAATAAGTTTTTCAATACAATTTGTGCATTGGTTTCATCGTCAATGATTACCACTTTTATCATATGTGTTAAATTTAGTACTAAATTATGTGATAAAAAAAAAGTTTTAAATAAAAGTCTTTCAATTTAACATTTTTGATAAATCAATATAATAGTCAAAGTTAATGAGACATTATAATCGATAACATAGGCAGACTATCTAAAATAGTAACTCTTTTGATAGTTAATTTTGGTTAATTAAATGTAGTTTACATATTACAAATGTTTATGAGAAAAGTCTTTAAGCTTTTCGATTTTAAGAAAATTATAGGCTTTTAAAATAGGTAATTCTTTAAAAAAAAAAATGAGATTAATACAGCATTACTAGTAACAATTAAACCAATTATTTTAAGGCTATGAAGCATAAAAATAGTAGAATATAACTAAGGTGGATCGTCGAGAACTTAAAAATTGCGTAAGAGCACTTAATACGGTTATTTATAAAGCTAAAGTTATTAAACGGCCTGTTCATTATTCAGACAGAGGAATGTAGTATTTCAGCAATATTTAGGCACAACTATTGAAAAGAAAAAAAATAGCTATTCGTATGATTTAATCATACCTCGTTTTGTAAAAAACATGATTCAAAAAGATTGGTCACTAAAAACCATGCGAGCACTCAACAAATATGTCAGAAAAAATTAAATTTAAGTAACTAATTTTAAAGAAAGCAGAATCTTTTTTTGTTTTGAAAAAACACTTTATATTCACGGTTTTTAAAGTAATTTCGAGATAGATATATGAAGAAAATAGAAAGAAGAGAATTTATTAAAGCAGCTGCTCTGGCTACATTTACATTATCAACAATGCCCATTACAGCGTGTTCGTTAGGTTCTAAGAAAAAGTCACTTTCTCTATATGATAAGCTAATTTTGAAAGGATTTGATAACGAGCAGGAAGAATACCCCTCACTGGTAACAGATGGAAGTGGTAAAATGTGGATGTATGCGCTTAGAAGGTTTGAGTTCCCAGCAAATGATGAAACTATATCTGCCTTTTATTTCGATGGCAAAACCTGGACGGAAATTGATCCTGTAACAAAGTCAACAGGACAATATGAAGCCCCAATTTCTGCATGTGCATTGGGTGGTAAACCCTTAGTCGCTTGGACGGAAATAAAAGGAGATGATTGGCTCATCAAGGCTTCAAAAATGAATGAAAATGGTTTTAGCGAGCTCCATACATTCCCTGTTTTAAAAGGAAATTCGATCAATCCTGTACTAATTGCTCCAAATAAAAATAGAAGTTGGATTGCTTGGGAAAACTTGTACAACGGAGTTCTTTCCATCTATATAAGTAAACATGAAAATGGTCATTGGTCTGAGCCAATAGTTATTGATAGAGATAAAAATAGTTGTTTCGACCCATGCTTAGCAGAAGCAAAAAATGGAGATCTTTATATTGCATATGGCTTGACTGAAGGATTTCATCAAAATATAGAAATGACCATTTTAGATGGCGAAACACTAAATCTAAAAAAAACAGTGCCCGTGGCTATTGGAGGTGGCCATAAAGACCGAGTAAACATCAACACCAGACCCGCACTGGCTTTTGATGCTCAGGATAATTTGTGGATCAGTTACGAAAATAATCGAAATACCTCGCGTTTAGAGGATGGTGACAATTATACCGGAGATCGCTGCTGCGCTATGGTATCCTATCAAAAAGGAAAAATAGTTGAGATTAAAAACAAAGGAAAATGGTTGTTTCATGGAGAAAATGACCACAAACCTACTTTTACCAAAGACGCGAACGGTAATTTATTTATAGCCACACATTGTGGAGGTAATTTTACCAACGGTGGATGGAAATACCGTATTTCGTGGCTAGATCCGAAAAATGGCTGGCTAGCGCCAACTACCTTGTTTGAAACAAAAATTAAGGGGGCTATGATTTCCCCTGCCATAGCTTTTGATAAAAAAGGAAATCTCTGGCTTTCTACAAATAATGAAAATACTTTTAATAACTATGAGCCAGTAAAATCTGAAGGCATCACACGATCACGTTTAACACAACTAAATGTAATGCAGTTTTCAGCGCCAGAAATATCAAAGAAATACATGCCCTTGACTTTCGTTGAAACTCAGGTTGAGGAATTTTCACCAAATGAGCAAACCATTAGCACGCTTAGTGGTCATCCCAAATTAGAAAGACGTACAAAAATTATAGCAGGCGAAACATATACACTGATCTATGGAAACCTACACGAGCATTCTAATAGCTCAAATTGCTGGCCAGCAGGTACAGATGGCACAATACATGATGATTATAGATTTGGTATGTTTTCTGAAGGGTACGACTTTTTCGGAATGACTGACCATGCAAGCAGTTCTAACGAGCTACAGTGGAGACAAAATATTAGGTTGGCTAATTTTTATAATGAATCTGAAAAATTTATAGCAATCCATGGTATTGAATGGACACTTCCATCAGATAGAAGTTTAGACGATATACAGCACGGGGCAGGTCATTATAATATTATTTTTGCTAGCACAGAAGATGCCCAAAAATATGTTCGAAACAAGCACGAAATGTATTGTCCTCGAACACCAGAAACAGAAACGGCTCCTATGTTGTGGAAAATGTTGGATGATAAAGAAATTAATTGCGTTACCATACCGCATCATTCGGCTGATGAGATACACCCCACAGATTGGAAGGTTACTGATCCGAAATATGTAACAACCGTCGAAATTTTTCAATGCAGAGGTAACAATGAGTACCCTGGTTGCCCAAGAGAAAGAAACTTAAACAGACATAGACCTACGCATCACAAACATGCCTATATCGATTATGCTTTAAAAAGTAAAAAGTATAAAATGGGTTTCATCGCCAGTGGAGACCATAATAGCATGGGGATTGGTGTGGCAGCTCTTTGGGTAAAAGAAGTGAGCCGTGCAGGTATTATAGAAGCTTTGCAAAACAGGCATACCTTTGCAACGACTGGAGACAAAATGTTTATAGACTTCAAACTAAACGGAGCTATAGTAGGGTCTACAAGTAAGTCGAATAAACCTCCTGCAATAGAAATAGAAGTACTTGGACAGTACCCTTTAGAAAAAGTTGAAATTCTGCGAAACAGTAAAGTAGTACAAACATTTAAGATGGCAGACAATACCCTTAAGTTTGAACAAACCTACTCCGATATCAATTATAAAGAAGAAGAGGAAGTTTTGTATTATTATATACGCGCTACTCAAAAAAATAATGCGCTGGCATGGTCGAGCCCAATTTGGGTTGAAAGCTTATAGAGATATGTGAGCAAACCATAACCATTTGCCAATAACGCTTAGAGACGATTGGCGGTTATGTTTTACTCACTTATTGCTCTCTTAACAAAACCATACGAACACGAAATACAACGAGTATTCATCCCTTATAAATCTAAATTAATTAGTCATATACAACTAATGAGCTGTAAAAATAATATTTATAGTTCTAAATGAATCGAAATTAGAATTGCTGACATAAAAATTCTCTCATTTTAACTATCATAAAGAAGTCATTTAACATTTAGCATTGAATTTTTCTAAAAACAGAGGACTTGTTTTCGGCGCTATAAAACATATAGAAGCTGTTTCTAAAAATGATTTATTATTAGACTTACTTAGCGAAGAAGCCCTTAAAACTTCTGAAATTGAAGAAGAGGATTTGAATATAGAAAGTGTACAATCTGCTATCAAAAGAAATGTTGGTTTTACCATAGACAACAAGAAAATTGCACCTGCAGAACTCCATATTTCCGAGATGATAGTTGATTTATATAAATCGATATCAAAACATTTACATGCTCATAACTAATTTGTTATAACATGCTACTGAACACTAATTTTTTACAAATACATTTTCTAACTCTTCTAACGATTTTCCTTTAGTCTCTGGCAATATTTTTAGCATTATAAAGAAACCGATAAAGGCTATTGCTCCAAAAATGAAGAATGTTAAAGCATTCCCTAAATTTGATAATTCCCATGGAAAAATTAATTGAACAACAGAACTAATTAAAGAATTTATAAAAGCAATTACACCTATTGCTAACCCTCTATATTTTAACGGATATAATTCTGATAATAACACCCACATTACTGGACCTAATGAAAAGGCGAAACAAGCAATAAAACCCAATATACCAATTAAAACAATGGTTGCATTCATTTGAGTTGCTGCTTCTAATATAGCTCCATCATTTTTGCTGTACACCTGGTTACCGATTAGAGATTTCACTTTATTTTTAAATGCAATATCATTATCAAATTTTTGATCGGATATTGTTTTTAATTTATTTGAACCTTTAAATTTTAACAGCTCTATTTTGTTTGATGATAATTGGTAAGTAGCCTTGTTAAAACCGTAGGCACATAACAATAAACTTACTGCAACACCAGCCGTGCCAATTAACAACAAAGGTCTTCTCCCCATTTTATCAATTAAATAAATAGCTACAAAAGTAAAGACAACAGAAATTGAACTTAACAAAACTCCTGAAGAAAAAGAGGCATCAGTTCCCACTCCTGTTTGCTTAAAGATAGATGTTGCATAAAAATAAACTGCATTAATTCCTGTAACTTGTTGCAGTATTCCAATCACTAAACCTACAATTAAAATAAAACGTAGAGATTTTTTAAGTAAATCCTTAATATTTACACTTGATTTGTTTTCATCAGTATTACTATTTTTTTCAATAGAAATGATTTCTTCTGCTCCTCTTTCTTCACCGTGAATTTGAGTTAGAACTCTTTTTGCTTCTTCTACTTTTCCGCTTAGATATAACCATCGTGGACTTTTAGGCACAAAATAGAGTAAAATAAAATAACACAATGCGGGCAGTAGTTCAACTCCTAACATCCACCTCCATACATTTTCATCTGTTAAAAAAACACTATCAACTGTGTTGTATTTATTAAAAAGATAGTTGCTAAAAAAAGCAGCAAAAAAACCGAAAACAATGTTTAATTGTTGCAAAGAAACCAGTTTTCCTCTATTTTCTGGAGTAGATATTTCAGCAATATAAATTGGTGCTAATACCAATGCCGCTCCAAATGCTAAACCACCAATAATTCTTGCTATATAAAGGATTTCATAAGAACCTGCTAAAGCTGACCCAACAGCCGAAACGGCGTATAAAAGCGCAACTATAATTAATATTTTTTTACGTCCAATTTTATCACTTAATCTGCCGGAAAAAAGCATTGCTATCATTGCTGCCCATGAGGGAGAGCTCACCACCCAACCAGATTGAATATCATCTAAATTAAATTCTGGCCTCGCATAATTCATTACACCTGATATGATACCTGCATCAAAACCAAATAAAAACCCACCTAAGGATACAACAAAAGCAATAAAAACTAACTTCTTATTCATAATATTTTTTTAGATCACGTAACGCTTAATAAACAATAGTTTGCATGGCATGTGGTAAAATTTCTATAACAGATTCCAAGTTACCAACTGCTAATTTATAATTAATTTTTGCATCTGTTTTATTCATTACCACAGTTACCAAAGAACCATCAGAATTTAAAAAAGAAGTACTTTCTAAGCTAGTTCTGCTCGTCGTTGTGCTTACACGTTTTGCACCAGGATTTATAAATTTAGAAAAGTGACCAATATAGAAATAGGTTGGTGTATATGTTAGTTCGCTTGTTTTTGTATTGGCATGAATAGGCGCAAAACAAAAGTTTTGAACATGGTTAGGACCTCCTCTTTCATCTAAAAGAATGTTCCAATCTGTCCAACCCACAACACCGCTATTAAAATCGTTAATCATAGAATTTCCATAACGCTCAGCATTTGGCCAATAATGCATTCTTTCTGTATCAAAACCTTCTTGACAACCTTCTGTAAATAGCATGTTTTTTGAAGGAAATGATTCTTTAATATTCTTTAGATTATCATATTTAGGCAAACCTCCTGTCCAAATTTCATACCAGTGAAAACCAATTCCCCAGACATATTTTGAAGCTTCTGGGTCTTCAAAAATAGTGTTTGCTCTTTCTGATATTAAATCTCTATTATGATCCCAAACAACTATTTTTTTATCACCCAAACCTTCTTTTTCTAGAGTAGGTCCTAAATAGTTTTTTAAAAAATCTCTTTCCTCTTCAGCTGTATAAATACAAGACTCCCATCTTTGCACTGCCATAGGCTCATTTTGAATGGTTAAACCCCAAACAGGAATTCCTTCATCTTCATAAGCTTTTATAAATTTTGCGTAATAGTTAGCCCAAGCTTGTCTGAATTCTGGTAATAATTTACCACCCCTTAACATATTTTTGTTTGTTTTCATAAAAGCAGGAGGACTCCAAGGACTTGCATAAAAAACCAAATCGTCTTCAATTAATTCTATTGCTCTTTTGATAAAAGGAATTCTTTTTTCTTTATCCTTTTCTATAGAAAATGTTTTTAATGCTGCATCTCCTTCGTCCACATAAGTATGGCTTCCTAGACCAAAATCGCTACTATGAATACTTGTTCTAATAATAGTATAGTTGATACCATTTTTACCGAAATATGCTTGTAAAAATTCTTCTTGCTGCACTTTATTTAAAGTTGCAAACACTTCTGATGAAGCATCTGTAATCGCCCCACCGATGCCTAAAAACTCTTGAAATGTTTTTTTAGGATTCACAAAAACAGCTAGTTCTGTTTCTAATGTTTGTACTTTTTTGCCAAACACTCCTGCTTTTGTTTTGGTTAACCTTAAATTGGTGTCTTTTGCAGTGGTAAAGATTTGAAATTTAGAATTAATATTAATTTCTTTTACTTTAGTTTCATTACTGTTTGACACGTGATTTTCTGTTTTTGATGTATTACAAGCTATAAACACTCCAAAGGTTAGCACGGTAATTAAGTTGACTTTTCTCATTAGTTTTATTTAAATTATTTTCTAGCTTCATGTTTTACCCAATCAACTTCCATAACCCATTCATCTTTCATAGGTGAATCTGTAATCTTAGCAAAATTTAAAATGGCAAACATTTTTTCTGGATACTTATCTCCTTCACCAACATTTCTATATATTTCTTTTCCATCAACACTGTATACTAAATCGCTACCTTCCCACTCAACAGAATATTCATGGTATTCATTTAGAGTAACGTCAAACCCTTTTCTTAAAGTCCACCAATCTCCTTTATCACAATTTCCTAAACTCTTAATAGCTCCTGTTGTAAAGTGATCTTTTTGATGATCTCCATGATGTTCAAAAATGTCAATTTCTCCAGAACCTGTTAAAGGCCAACAAATATTTTCATTTGCTTCTTGCACCGGAGATTCATTATTTTGAGCTCCTAACAACCACCAAGCAGGAAACATACTCTTTTCTCCATTACTAGATAATCTAAGTCTTGCTGTCCATTTTCCTTTTATAAATTCTTTTTTGTTTTTTGAAGCAATTCTACCAGCCACATATTGTGTTTCTGGATGTTGTTTACCGTGTTTATCTAAATTATCACAAGGCAATTTTTTACCAGCATTCACCACCCTCAATTTTAGAGTGCCATTACTCACTTCTCTAGTATTATATTCGTTATTTGGCACATAACAATGTGTTTCATTGTTTACCCAAATGCGTTGATCTTGCCAATTGTTTACGTTAAAAGTTTCAAATTCATCTAAAAAGTCTGTATACCAGATCTTTGAGTTATTTATATTTTCTGCGTCTTTTTTCACATACGATGACAGCACGATTGCGGTTACTAAGAGTACACCTGAAATAAAAACATATTTCATTTGATTCTTTTTTAAGGTAGTATATTTATTCATTGTTTACAGCGTTTAGTGTGTTATAAAGCTCAATATCATCAATATGCTTAGGTATTAACATGCTACTTGTTTCATCTAGATCTGATACGTCTTTTTGTTTACTTTTTAATTAATTTTCTATTAAATTTCCCAGAATCAGTTTCAATTACCACTAAATAAATACCAGATTTTAAGTTTGATAAACTATAATTTACTTGCTGATGTATGGGTTTTATTTCTTTTACTAATCTGCCAGAGAAGTCAAAAACTTTTACGTTGTTTACTGTTAGTTGATTTTGAATTTTGATCTGGAAATTATCAGATACTGGGTTCGGAAATACTGTTATACTTTCTTTTACCAAAATTTCTGTACTTAAGCTATTAACAAACTTAAATTCAAACCAATTGAGATTAAAACCCGATTTTACTATCTTCATTCTTAATGTGTAAACACCTTTATTTAGAACAACAGATGTTGAAGATGTGAACCATGATTGCCAACCACCTGTAATAGGCAAATTAACTGATGTTAAATTTTCTACGGAGTTTTCATTGACAATTTCAAAATCAATAGAACCAGAATTATTTTGAGCTGCAGATCTAATATCTAATTGATAATTCCCATCTTTTGAAACAAAAATTTTATATTCTGCATAATCTCCAACATCTGTATAACCTAAATTTTTTCCTCCACCGGTGTCTGATGTGTTTTCAGTTTGTAAACCTTCTTGTGAACTATAATTTTCTGCTTCAATTTTACCAGGAATAAATGCTCTTGTTAATAAGTTGTTCTCTACATTTAAATTGTTAAAAACTGGTAAATCGATATTGTTTGAAGATTGAATTATAGTGCCAGAATAACTAACTTGTATCTGATTTTGATGAAATAAAAAGTCTTCTAATTTTAAGGTTATAAACCTTTTGGAGTCCGCATCTAATAGCACAGATTCTATAGAAACGACTTGATTATTTACTTTAACTTCAAAATCGTCTTTTGACAATAAAACATCATTAGCGAGTTGATTTA
>Ga0115568_10002653_pt1 | contig 12358 bp, 10 predicted proteins | sample COGITO_mtgs_1204_FD_87296 | JGI IMG/M metagenome (GOLD analysis project Ga0115568, IMG submission 87296) | Pelagic marine microbial communities from North Sea - COGITO_mtgs_120426 | ecosystem: Environmental > Aquatic > Marine > Epipelagic | place: Germany:Helgoland, sampling site Kabeltonne...
CGCCCACACATTGGTCTGGGAGCGCATCGGCCCGCAACTCAAAGCGATTCCGCTACTCGGCAGTTTCGTCAACGACGGCATTCTGGCAAAATTCGAAGTCATCGCCTGCGCTGAGATCAAGAACGAAGCTGGCCCATTGATTGAAAAAGTAGCCACCCAATTCGAAGCCTCCGTCGACCTCAAACAAATGATCGAAGACAACATCGCGGCCTTCGACCTCGAGCGCTTGGAAGCGATCGTCAACGCGGTGGCCAAGCGCGAATTCCGCACCATAGAGCGCCTTGGCGCCGCCTTGGGCTTCATTATAGGCTGCGTTCAAGTCGCGCTGTTCTGGGCCACCGGCGCCATTGCGCTGTAACCGAGCGCCTGCCAAATCCGCCCAAGGCGCTTATATCTGCGTCATAGAAAAACGGGGAATTGATTAAATGAATTTAATCAATTCCTCGTCGCGAAGCCCCATCGTACCCTTACAAAAATCCAACATATCCGCTTGCATAGGTGCCGAAAACGCGACCGGCCCTTCTGGAAACTCAAAGACATAACGAGCACAGTGCAGCGCTTGACGCTTGATCGGAAGTGCTGCCTGCAAACGGTCGGTCCACCCCGATTCAACGAAATCAATATATAGAGTCTCGTCCGGTCCGTAGATTTTATCACCGACCACACGCTTCTCCAACCATTCCGCATGCACGCGGATCTGATGCTTGCGCCCCGTCTCCGGCTCGACCCGGCAGAGCGTAAACCCGTTCCTCGAGATCAAAGGAAAAAAGTCCGTCACAGCAGTCTGAGACGTACGGTCATAACTCACCTCCGACTTCACAAAGACCGGCCCGCCCTTACGTCGCGCAATCGGTTCATCGACATGAATCGGGGTTGAGAACTCACCTTCCAAAATTGCGATATATTCCTTCTTCACAATTCGGTTCTGTATAGCCATTTGAAATTTGCGAGCCACCGAAGGGCGTTTCGCAAATAGGATCAAACCGCTGGTTTCGCGATCGAGCCGCGCGACGAGGTGCAGCTTTTCGGCACCCGTGTGCTCCCGCACCACGCCCACCAAACTGGACAGCGGACCGTTCTTCGACGGGTGGCAAACCAGCCAACCAGGCTTATTAATAATCAGCAGATTGTCATCTTCCTGGACGATCCAGTCCGGAAAGACAGCCAAATCGACCAACGGAGCTTCTTCACCATATGGATTCATTTCGTACTTCCTTTGTGTCTTTCCAGGCGCATCTTCCTTAAAATAGCGCCCCCTATTCGTGTCACCGGCACCAGCGGAAATTTACTCCCGAATAGCGCGATGAGCTTATTCCTCCAGCCCGTGACCAACAGCGACTTGCCACTAGCAAGTGCACGAAGCGTTAAATCAGCCACTTGCTCGGCAGTCATATCGAGCCCCGAGCTCGTGCCCCGATCCATCGGCGGGGTCTCAAAACCGGCCGCTCGAAAGAAATTCGACTGCGTCGGCCCTGGGCAGACTGCCAACGCACTGACTTTCGTATCACGAAGATCCTCATTCAGCGCCAGGGTCCAATTGAGTACAAATGCCTTGGTCGCACCATAAGTCGCCAAATAAGGGGTCGGTTGAAACCCAGCAGTAGAGGCAATATTAATCACTGCGCCCCCTCGCTCTAGCATCTGGGGCAGCAAACGAGCCGTCAAGTCCACCACCGCACGGACATTCAAGTCAATCATGCTCAACTGCTTAGTTGCAGACAAATCGTACAGACAGCCATAATCGCCAAATCCGCTATTGTTAAACAACAGCACCTCGCCGGGGTCAGCCTTGGCAATAATTTCCTTCAATTGCTCCGCTGAAGCCGCTAAATCACTGGGATTCGTCAAATCGGTCGACAAATGCAACCCCTTGTCAGTAAAAAAAAATTCCGGTTTTGAACGAGAAAGATTGCATATCGTGGCCGTCGGAGCTAACTTTGTAATTGCTTTGATAAGTGAGCAGCCAATACCCGATGAACCCCCTGTAACAATGATTACAGATGTGCGTTTTAAATATATTAGAGGTATTGGCATTTTCGTACGAATAGGAGTCAACCCGTTTGATCAAATTGATCAAACCCGTGTTGGCTCTTTTTTTTGCTCATGCCAGTCAGAGTGGCAGTGACAAGTGTCACCGTTAACTGAGAACCCACAACAGAAAAGGAATAAAATATATGAAGCAGCATGATGTCATCATCTCCGGTTTGAACATGGATCTTACCGATGCGATTAGGAATGTGGTTCAAGCCAAAGTAGAAAAACTCTACGAACACGAAGATCATATTATCCGCATGCGAGTGGAACTGGAATACGACAGTCACAAACGAACGCACCAAAACGAATTTATCGCCAAGGGCACGCTTGAAGTCCGAGGCAATGATCACAATGCCCACGCGGAAACAGATGACCTTTACAAGTCAATCGATGAAATGGTCCAAAAGCTAGACCGCATGATTCGCCGCCGTTCTCGCCTCAAGACGGTGAAGCGCAAGGATACACACGTCATTGACCTCCCGGTCGACATCCCAAAGGCTGTCTAGCGCCCCCACCCCACCTCCTCTTTACAACAAGCCCGACTCTCATCGAGAGTCGGGCTTGCTTTTTCCCTCAAGTTCGCAAACGTGCAGCATTATGCCCGTACATATCTACCAAATCCTCCACGTAACTGGAATCATCATGCTTTTCATGGGCTATGGTGCCCTCCTCGCACGCAGCTTGGCATCCAGCGACAATGTCGCCGTCCGAAAACTCGGCTCGATTACCAGTGGCATTGGCCTCTTACTGATCTTAATCGCCGGTTTTGGCATGATCTCAAAGCTCGGCCACAGCTTCACTGCTCCGTGGTTGATCGTTAAGATGATCATATGGCTCGCTCTCGGCGGAATCATCGTCCTGATCAATCGCAAGCCTGCCCTAGCTAAAGCCCTCTGGTGGAGCATCTTGGCCCTCGGATCAATTGCCGCGGTAATGGTTTACTTCATTCGTTTCCAAGGATAAACTGAGCCGACACAAAAAAAACTTAAGTTTTTAAAAGTTGTGCTTGATCTCAACCGCTGAATTTGTCTTTATCCCGACTTCCTCAAAAGCACCCGTAGCTCAATTGGATAGAGCGCCTGACTACGAATCAGGAGGTTGGGGGTTCAAGTCCCTCCGGGTGTACCATTTAAAACCGCTTCATTTGAAGCGGTTTTTTTGGGTCTGCTGACTTGATTGACGAGACTTACACTGGCGATGATTCGGCTCCTGCTCACCGGTCTGACCTCCCGTGCGGCGAGCCTCGATTGAATTGACTTAAATATGCGCACCCCATTTCTTGACTTTCTCAGTCAAGAACCAAAGATTAAGCTAAATGAAAGACGCACCGGCCACAGACTCACAGCACAGCGGACAGCCAGACTTGGAACAAGCCTCGGCCGCGGATCGCGTACGCTGGGCCCACGAGCAGTATGGCGACAAACTGGTACTTAGCACGAGCTTCGGAATCCAAAGTGCCGTCATGCTTCATCTGGTAACCAACCTGATCCCCGACATTCCAGTCATTTTCGTCGATACTGGCTATCTGTTCCCGGAAACCTACCGCTTTGCCGCCGAATTAACCGAGCGCCTCAAGCTGAACCTCAAGACCTACCTGCCGCGCCAGTCGGCCGCTCAACAGGAAGCAATACATGGCAAACTCTGGGAACAAGGCCTTGAAGGTCTCGGGCAGTACAACCGGATAAACAAAGTCGAACCCATGAATCGTGCGGTTCAAGAGCTCGGCGCGACTGCATGGCTCTCAGGGCTGCGCAGACATCAATCCTCTGCCCGCCAGAAACGTACCGTCGCCGAGCAACAGAACAAGATAATGAAGGTCTACCCCATTATCGACTGGAACGAACGCGACATCTACAATTATCTGACAGAAAACAATTTACCCTACCACCCACTCTGGGACGACGGCTACGTTTCGATGGGCGACTGGCACAGCACCAGCAAGCTCGGCGAAGGCATGAGCGCAGAAGAGACGCGCTTCGGCGGCCTCAAACGCGAATGCGGTCTACACGAGTCGAACGCCGGATCCGACTACCAGATCTAAACAGGCAGCACAGCATCGCAGCTGCCTGAGTAGAAATACCGCGAAGAATCAATCATGCACCACACTTGCTGCGCTGCAAGGCGTAGGCATACAGGCTACTGGCTTCGCTCAAGTAGTCATCCGATGCGGGCAAATGACATCGATTATCAAGTCGATCGAGCAGCCCAAAGAAACGCGACCAGGAGAAGCCGCTGCCATCGCCTGCCCTTTGGCACGCGATTTTTCGAAACGGCATTAGCAGATCAGTCGTAATCACACCTGCCTACTTTCACTTATTCTGACCTGCGCAGCTGACAGGACCAAGCAACCGCTGCCTGCCGCCGCGCAAACGCCACCACAACCTTGGGGCCGTCACTCTCGCTACAATACGCCGAGCAAACTCAAACGCTAACAACTCACAACTCGCCACGCTCTACCCTTGCACCTGTGCGCAGAGAGCTTTTTATCAGACTTTTCTAATGGTGCCTCTTAAATCCAATCGCACGACGCAACCGCCTACATTTCGCTCTTAACCTTCTCCGTGAAATCCTCTAGCCAATCCAAGGACAGCCCACCAGAACACGTCGCCATCATCATGGATGGCAATGGGCGCTGGGCCAATGAACGCGGACTGCCCCGCATCGAAGGCCACCGCCGCGGTGCGGAAGCCGTGAAGCGCACACTCAAAGCGGTACAGGACAATGGCGTCAAAATCATTACCCTGTACGCATTCAGCGTCGAAAACTGGAACCGCCCGAAAAAGGAAGTCGATGCACTGATGAAATTGCTCGAGCGTTTCTTAGCCGATCAGCTGCCCGAACTGATCAAGCGCAAGATCCGACTTCGGGTGATCGGTCGTTATCAAGAGCTACCTGAACGTGTCCAGGATCGACTGCGCAAAGCCGAAGCCGCCACTAAGGATTTCACTACACACACTTTGGCCCTGGCCCTTAATTACGGTGCACGCACCGAAGTCGTCGACGCCGTCAAAGCGATCGCTAAAGCCGCACAAGCTGGAGACATAGACCTCAACGCGCTCGATTACGACGGCTTCCGCCCTTATCTGTACACCAGCGATTTACCGGACCCTGACCTCGTCATTCGCACCTCTGGCGAGTCACGCTTAAGCAATTTCCTATTGCTGCAAGCGGCTTACGCTGAGCTCTACATTACTCCCGTGCTCTGGCCCGATTTTGACGAAACACATTTTAAAGCTGCGCTGGCTGACTACGCTAGCCGTGAACGCCGTTACGGTAAAACCGCCGAACAGTTGCAAGCTACTTGATTTTCAACTTACCTCTTGTGCCAGTCTAATTCAAATAACTTAGCACTCCATCCTAACCCCATATCCTAGCTATTTTTATGAAGCAACGAATCTTAAGCTTCACGGTCCTTTGGTTGATCGTCACAGTCTCTCTTCTCCTTTTCGGGATCCACGCAGGCGTATTCCTAGTCGCAGCCCTGGCGTTCTTTACCCAGATGGAGCTCTATCAGTTGTTCGATAAGATGGGCCTCAAACCGATGAAAGCACTCGGCCTGATCTGCGGGCCACTCATCATTTTCGGCTCCTATTACATCGGCAGCGGCGATGCCGGCACCGACATCTTCATTCTCTGCTTTCTGGTGTCCGCTCTCACCATTATCAGTAAAGATCTGCAAGCCGGACGTCTGCGCAGCTTTATGCCGACCCTCTTCGGACTACTGTATGTCCCCTACCTGCTGCACTTTTTCATCAAAGTTGTCAAAATGTCTGAGCTGAACGGACACCCAGACGGCACTGCGATTTTCTTGACCATCTGGATCGTGGCAGTGGCGAAATGCACCGATGTCGGCGGATTGCTCGTCGGCATGCAAATCGGCAAAACACCCCTTTCCGTAATCAGCCCGAAAAAGACCTACGAAGGCGCGCTGGGCGGAATCGCCTTTGCTGTGCTAATCGGCCTGTTCGTACTCGGGATCTTCAACTCCTATGCACCCGAAGGCTTCACTTGGTGGCTCTCGGCCCTGATGGCGATCCCAATCGGCATCGCATCCATTGCATCCGATCTAGTCGAGTCCGCCTTTAAGCGACAGGCTGAAGTGAAAGACTCGGGTAACATCATACCCGGCATCGGTGGCATCTTCGACTTGACGGATAGCTTGATCCTGACCGCACCACTCGGCTACCTGCTGTTCAAATACTTGATCTTCTAGATGGCAGAGTCTGCGAAAAAAAAGGTCGTCCTCCTCGGCGCAACTGGCTCGATTGGTGGCAGTACTCTGCGGGTTTTGCGAGCCCATACAGACAAACTGGAGCTCGTCGGTGTCGCCGCGTCCTCCAGCCACCACGAACTCGCCGCCATTTGCCGTGAGTTCAACGTTGCCAACGCAGTGCTTTCAAACGAAGCCGCCTACGCCGAAGCGAAAGCGGCCAACGCCTTCCCCGCCAACACCCAATTGGGCTGTGGCGAAAGCGCACTGATTGAGCTGTCCACCTTACCCGAGGCGGATATCGTCCTCGTCGCAGTAGTCGGTGCCTGCGGGCTTAAGCCAACACTCGCCGCGATCGAAGCCGGCAAGGATATCGCACTGGCGAATAAAGAGCTCCTCGTCCTCGGCGGTGCCTTTGTGATTGAAGCCGCCAAGCGCAAGGGCGTGCGCCTGCTGCCGACCGATAGCGAGCACAATGCCATCTTTCAATGTATCGAAGGCCATCCGCAGCAACATCTCGATAAACTAATCCTCACTGCATCAGGTGGACAATTCCGCGACGCGCCGCTGGCAAGTCTGGTCAATGTCACCCCGGCCGATGCCACCCAACACCCGAACTGGTCGATGGGCCCGAAGATTACGGTCGATTCGGCGACCATGGCCAACAAAGGCCTCGAGCTGATCGAAGCGCATTGGCTGTTTGGCTTGGAACCCGACCGCCTGGAAGTGGTCATTCATCCACAGAGCATCGTCCATTCCTTCGCCCAATTTATCGACGGCTCGATTCTCGCCCAACTCAGCCCGCCGTCCATGACCTTTGCCATCCAGCACTGCCTGCTCTACCCCGACCGCGCACCAGGGGTCGATGCCACCACCGATTTCCGCAACGCCTTTCAACTCGACTTTAAAGCGCCCGACTTCGAGCGCTTTCCCTGCCTTCAACTCGCTTACGACGCCATGCGTACCGGCGGCAGTGCACCCGCGATCTTTAACGCTGCCAACGAAATCGCCGTCGAACGCTTCCTCGCCCACGACCTCGCCTACCTTGACATCCCGCGCGTAATCGATCAGACGCTGAGCAAAGTGGACATCGCCGCGACCACGACACTCGAAGCGCTGCTGCACACCGACGCCGAAGCGCGCGCGGTGGCACACTCATTTTAATCTTCGCCGCTCACGTTCCCACTTCTAGAGCCTGACTCGCTCGCGGAACGAGGCGCCTTCACACGCTTTCTCTTATATGAGCCTTCTCCTCAATATCGGCTTCATCGCCATCGCATTCCTTTGCCTGAGCTTCTGTATTTTTATTCATGAGCTAGGGCACTTCATCGCCGCCAAAAAACGCGGCCTCATCGCCGATCGTTTTTCAATCGGCTTTGGTCCGCGCATCTTCGGCTGGAAACGCAACGGCACCGATTTCCGCATTTCACTGCTGCCGTTCGGTGGCTATGTGTCTCTGCCACAACTCGCGGATATGGGCCGACTGGAAGGTGGTGAAGGTGACGAGGCGCACGAACTGCCCCCCATTTCGTATGCCGACAAGATGATCGTCGCCGTCATGGGCGCGGTGTTTAATATTATTTTGGCATTTTGCCTCTCCCTGATCCTCTGGGGCGTCGGGCGCGATATTATTAAGTCCACCACCATCGATGCCGTCCCGCAACAGATCGTGAACTCCGCGGGCGAAATTGTCGTCGGCCCCGCCTTCGCAGCCGGACTACAACCCGGTGATACCGTGCTGACTATTGACGGCAACCGGATCGGCGACTGGATGCAGTTGCAAAATGCAGTCATGACTGGAACTGGGCGTAATGCAGACGGCCTGGCCACAACCGACCTCACCATTCTCCGCGACAAACAACAACTGGCCGTGACCGTTCACCCGATCCTCGTCACATCGGAAGACATACGCACCCTGGGCGTTCAGCCCGGCACCGACCTAGTCGTCAGCATGGTGCAAAGTGGCATGCCAGCTGCCGCCGCGGGCATGCTCCCCGGCGACCAACCGATTGCCCTCAATGGTGAGCCGATCACTTCCTCCGCCTTCCTTAGCGTCTATCTAAAAAATCACACCGGCGGCCCCATTGATGTCACACTCGTGCGCGAAGGCGAGCAACGCATTCTACCGATCGAGCCCAAGCGCGCGTCCGGCGAGGACTCGCCACGTTTTGGTTTTGCTTACTACTACGAAGCTCAAACCGAGCGCGTACATCGCAACCCAATCGAGCAGCTCAGCATCATGGCCAACACCATGAAATCCACACTCGTCGCGCTGCTACACACCGACTCCGATGTCAAAGTCCGCAACATGAGCGGCCCAGTCGGCATCGTCCACGGCCTCACCGCCATGGCACGCTACGGTTGGATCGACCTCATCTGGTTCATGGCCCTGATCAACGTCAACCTCGCCATTTTCAACCTGCTGCCCATCCCCGTGCTCGACGGCGGCCATATGCTGTTCGCCACGATTTCGAAAATCATCGGCCGCCCACTACCGCGCAAAGTAATGGAAGCCGCGTATACCGGGTGTATCGCCCTGCTGCTCTCGTTCGTCATTTATGTCTCCTTCTTCGACGTCAAACGCGTCGGGCAGGACATTGGCATCGGCCAAGACAACGAAGCCGAGACTGAAGCTGCAACGCCGCGGTCCGCTGAACCAAACACAGTCAAAGACTCCGAGACGGCAGACAGCCCTGAATAACAGTCAAAAATAAACATCTCCTGGGGTGAACCCAGTCGCTACGATTGTAGCGAGCGGGCTCATCCCGCGAATGATCAACGTAACGCATTACCAGTTTCAGGTCTTATGTAGCGAGCGGGTTCATCCCGCGATTTAACGACCCGCGCACCGCCAGTTTCAGTCATGTCTCACTCCACTCTTTCCAATCTCGATTACTGCGCCTCGCGCTTTCAGGCCAAACGTCGCGACTCACGCGTCATCCAGATCGGCACTATCGCCATCGGCGGCAATAATCCGATCCGCATCCAATCGATGACGACGACCAACACACTGGACGTCGACGCCACAGTGGCCCAAACACTGGCACTCGCCGAGGCAGGTTGTGAAATCGTTCGCATCACCGCGCCCAACAAACAGGCTGCTGCCGCCTTGGGGGACATCGCCAAGAAACTGCGTGCCGCCAAATGTGACGTACCACTCGTAGCCGACATTCACTTCCTGCCCTCAGCCGCGATGGAAGCCGCCAAACACGTCGAGAAGGTCCGCATCAATCCGGGCAATTATGCCGACAAAAAGAAATTTGCCGTCACGGAATATTCCGACTCCGCCTACGCGGAAGAACTCGAACGCCTGCACGTAGCGTTTTCGCCGATCGTCCTGCGCTGCAAGGAGCTCGGTCGCGCGATGCGCATCGGCACCAATCACGGCTCCCTATCCGATCGGCTAATGAACCGCTACGGCGACTCCCCGCTGGGCATGGTTGAAAGTGCGCTTGAATTTATCCGCATCGCCGAAAGCCACAACTTTCAGGACATCTGCCTCTCAATGAAGGCCAGCAACCCGAAAGTCATGATCGAGGCTTACCGTCTCGCCGCCGCCCGCATGGCTGAAGAAGGGATGAATTACCCGCTCCACCTCGGTGTTACCGAAGCGGGCGACGGCGAAGACGCCCGCGTCAAAAGCGCCATTGGCATCGGCGCACTGCTCAACGACGGCCTCGGCGACACGATTCGCGTTTCACTGACCGAAGACCCAATCTACGAAGTCCCTGTCGCCCGCGACTTGGCCGACAAAGCTATGGCGCTGTGGAAACAGCAAGCCGAACTGCCCCTGTCCGCTGAAACCAAAGACAGCCTCGATCCGTTCGACTTCCGCCGTCGCAGCACCCGCGTGATTGAGCTGGGTCCGAACTGCCTGATCGGCGGCGAGTCGCTGCCCGCAGTCATCGTTAAAACACAGCACCCGATCAGCGCAGCGGCAGAGATCATTCAAGACGTCTGCCGCACCCAAACCACCCAGAAAGAGAGTAAGCTCGAAGGCTTGCAGCTCGCAATCAACAGCAGGGAAGATCTGAGCGCCTTCACCGGACTGCACGAAGCACTGCACAGCGTGGTACAAGCCTTAGTGCTGGAACTGTCCGACAACGTGGACCTGAGTGAACTCGAAACGTTCGAATGGCCCAGCGACGGACTGGCCGGCATCACCCTCCTGCAACACGTCGAGAAGGAAGACGCGTTCTACGCCACCAGCTTCTTACAGTTCTGCCGCAGCAAAGGCTTCAACTGCGCGATCGATTGCCAGGCCGATGCCCTACGCGACGAGATCGGCGCACAACTCGCCCCGATGGGCAGCGCCAACCTTATACTGACACGCAGTGCCTCTGCCGACACACGCCACCCTGCTGGCAGTTATCGCGCGCTCGCCGAAGCGGCAAACGCCTTCGTGCCCGACGCGCCGATCTGGATACGCAACACGCTGAGCAACACATTCGCGCCCAAGGACCATTTCTCCGACCGCTTACTTGAAAGCAGCATCCTCAGCGGCGCCCTGCTGTGCGATGGAATCGGTGATGCGATCAGCATCGAAACCGAACCACTGCTCGAAAAAGCCACCACGCTGGCCTACAATATTTTGCAAGGCGCGCGCGCGCGAATCACCAAGACCGAGTTCGTCGCCTGCCCGAGCTGCGGCCGCACGCTCTTCGATTTGCAAAGCGTGACACAGAAGATTCGCGCCCGCACCGATCACCTCAAAGGCGTCACCATCGCCATCATGGGTTGTATCGTCAACGGCCCCGGTGAAATGGCCGATGCCGACTTCGGCTACGTGGGCGGCGCCCCCGCCAAGATCAACCTGTACGTGGGCAAAGAGTGCGTGAAGTACAACGTCCCCGCCGAACAAGCGCTCGACCGCCTAATTGACCTGATCAAAGAGCACGGCAGGTGGGTCGAGGCACCCTGATCTTTGGATTATCTGAACTGCGCGATTCAATAGTTGCGCGATCCCTCATTGGAGCGCGCTGCGGATACACGGCACTGGGGATCACGTCCGAATCCGTGCTGAGGTCGGCGCACCTTCGCCTTAGCTGGGTTCACTGACCAGTGGCGGCATCGGCAGCCCGAGGCTGGTAGCAATGATGCGGATCAGACTCAGCTCCCCTTGTTCGACTTTCTCATCGGCTAACACCACCGCGAGCGCTCCTTCGAAGATGACTTTCTTCTGTGGGATCGGTAAATGAACAAACAAGTCCAACGCGGCTTCGAGCGCCTCAAAAGTGACCACCTCTTCCGGTAGCAGCAAGGACTCGTGCAGCAAGTAACGATTACACTTGCGGGCGCCCTGCTTGAATGCGGCGGCTTGAGCTGCAGGCTCGTCCACTCCAGTGGTGTAGGTGATGGCGGAAAGCATCACACACAGTGGCATTTCCATCTTTGCCGGTGACAGCGGGACGACCTTGCGCGCTGGCCGCCTGCGGTCTTCGAGATAGACCGCGGTCGCGCGCAGCAGGGCAAGCTCTTCCAAGTTGATTACGCCATCGCTATGCGCGAGGTCATGCAACAGACGGTGAAGGGCAGCCAAACTGGCAAGGTCTTTGTTCGCCGCGATCGGCAGCGCGGCATCGAACAAAGCAAAGCGTTGATTTAAATCGAGCTCACGCAGACGCGACAGCCAGCTCTGTGTTTCCCGAAAGAGCCCACCGTCGGCGCGCTTTTTAACTTCAGCAAGTTGAACGGCGTCATCGCCCGCTGCGCTGGCTGAAATCTGTAGGCCCACCAGCACGGCACGCGCCGAGTCGGCGCTGTGATGCAAACGGGCGAGCTCCTGGTCGATTTGTCCGCGAATTTGCTGTGCAGTTGAAATCGCTGCCGCGCTGAGTTGGCCGATGGAACTGATGAAATCATTCGGACTGACTGGCGGCCTCGCCTTCGAGGTTTGCTTGCTGGTTGACTGTTGGGAAGCGGTGCGTAGGCCGCTCACAAATTGGCCATCCCAATTCGAATCAATCGCCTGAATGCGTTCGCCCAGCGGTGGGTGGGTCGCAAACAGACTGGCGCGGCTCGATTTCAGTGCGCTGGCAAAAAAGAAATGAGCGGCTTCCTGCGAGTGTGCATTCGCCACCAGTCCGTGTGCCGGGGTGCCCCCAATTTTTTTCA
>Ga0115568_10002657_pt1 | contig 12351 bp, 9 predicted proteins | sample COGITO_mtgs_1204_FD_87296 | JGI IMG/M metagenome (GOLD analysis project Ga0115568, IMG submission 87296) | Pelagic marine microbial communities from North Sea - COGITO_mtgs_120426 | ecosystem: Environmental > Aquatic > Marine > Epipelagic | place: Germany:Helgoland, sampling site Kabeltonne...
AGCCCACCCTTACTAACACCAATACTCATCGAGCCTCTAGTTGCGTGAAATCGACAACCGACCTCCCCTGCCGCTTCTATTTGATTTTCAAGCTTAGATCCATTTGGAAAAAGATATAGATGATCGCTAGAAGTAGTACACCCACTAATCACCATTTCAGACAATCCAATTAAAGTTGAAATATAGATGTCAGACGGTAAAATTTTATTCCAAATAGGATATAAGTTTGTGAGCCAACCAAATAATGATTCATTTTGAGAATCTCGGTAACAGCGTGTTAAATTTTGGAATAAATGGTGATGTGTATTTACTAAACCAGGTATGACGACCTTCTCGAATGCGTCAATAACAAATTCTGGATTATAATGGAAATTTGCAAGGTCCCCAATATCTACAATTTTGCCATCTTCACAATAAATAGATTTGTTAATAATCTCATTTCTATCATCGTCCATAGTCGCAATGACACTTGCATTTTTAATTAATAAACTTGACATCTTCACACAAAAAAAATTACACCGCTTATAAGCGGTGTAATGTATCAATATTTAATAAACTTTTAAATGCTTATTTAATCTTCTTCTGGAAGCATCAAATTCAGAACAACAGCTAAGAAAGCGGCTGGTAATAAACCAGATGTCATTAACATCTGAATCTCAGTACCCAATCCTGAAACAGAAGCTGGAACTTTTTGCAAGCCAAATCCAATAGAGAGTGATATAGCAAAAATCATCATATTTCTTCTATTCCAATTAACGCTACTTAGCATATTGATACCTGCAGATGCGACCATTCCAAACATGACAATCACACCACCACCTAAAACTGCTATTGGCATCGATGATACTATGGCTCCTATTTTAGGAACTAGGCCACAAAGGACAAGAAAAATTGCTGCTATTGTAACCACAGATCTGCTCATAACGCCAGTCATAGAAATCAATCCAACATTTTGACTAAAGCTGGTATTTGGAAGACCTCCAAAAACACCTGCAACTGCAGTTCCAATTCCGTCTGCATAGGTACCACCTTGTATCTCTTTATCTGTGGCTTCTCGGTTAGCGCCACCTTTTGCGATACCAGAAATATCTCCAACAGTTTCAATCGCGCTTACAATTGACATTAAGCACATAGCTATAATGACTGTTAAATTAATATCAAATCCATATTTAAAAGGCTCTGGCAATGCAAACCAAGCTGCTTTTTCTACTCCGGAAAAATTCACACTTCCCATAAAAATAGCAACTACATAAGCAGCTATCATTCCTAATAACACAGAAGAGCTTGAAATAATTCCCTTAGTCCAAAATTTTAACCAGAAAGCTACAATAATAACAATCAGTGCAAGGCTCCAATTACCCATGCCACCCCATGTTGGTTTAGACATGTTAAAATCACCAGCCCCTCCTGCGGCGTATTGAATACCTACTGGAATTAAATAAATTCCAATAGCTAGGATAATTATTCCTGAAACTAATGGTGGGAACCAATGGCGAATTTTACCAATAAAAGATCCTAAGAATGCATGGAAAATACCACCAATAACTATTCCTCCAAATAACGTGCCCATTCCCATTTTGGCCGCTCCTATCATAACAGGAACAAAAGCAAAACTAGTGCCTTGCATTACTGGAAGTCTTGCTCCAATTGGACCTAATCCAATTGTTTGCATTAATGTGGCTATGCCTGCAAATAACATAGACATCTGAATTAAAAAAACTGTATCAGCACTGCCAAATGCAAAACCTGCAACTCCTGCAATAATAATTGAAGGTGTAACATTACTTACAAACATTGCTAAAACATGTTGTAACCCAAGAATCAAACCCACTTGTAAAGGTGGGACATAATCTGGATTTTTTAAGTCTTCTTGCGAAACGTTTTCTAAGGCACTCATTAATACCTCCCCTAAATGTTGTTAAACTCTACAACAAAATCACAAGATATAGATAAAAACAATAAAAATGTAGTTAACCTGTTAAAATCTCAAGACACGCAAAATCTCAGAAGGCGTCGCTGGGGAATTAAGCATTTCAGGTTTTGATCCTTCCGAAGAAGCTTTTATTGCCTCTTTTAGAGCTAAAAAATGAGAAATTGCAAGTAATAGAGGTGGTTCACCAACAGCTTTTGATCTAAAAATTGTTTTTTCTTCGTTTTCTGCATTTTCTAATAATTTAACGTTAAAAGCTCTTGGAATATCTCTACTTCCAGGTAATTTATAAGTAGATGGCCCAGTTGTTAACAATTTTCCTTCTTGAGAAAAACATAATTCTTCACATGTCAACCACCCAAGACCTTGGATAAACCCACCTTCAATTTGACCAACATCAATATTCTCATTCAAAGAACTTCCACAATCTTGTACAATATCTGCCCTTAAAATTCTACTTTCCCCAGTATTTATATCTAATAAAGCCTCAGAAATTGCAGCTCCCCAAGTAAAGTAAAAATAAGGATGACCTCTCAACTTACCTTGATCCCAAAAAATTTTAGGAGTTTTGTAATAACCTGTAGATGATAGTGAAATACGATTTTCCCAACAAGAAAAAGCCAACTCTGAAAAAGACAAACTTTTGTTTCCACAAAGAATCCTACCATCATTCAGAAAAATATCTTTTTTACTTTTTTTAAATAATTTTGCAGCATGATCAATCATTCTGTTTTTTATAATATTTGAAGCATTCCATGCTGCCATTCCATTCAAATCCGAGCCGGATGATGCTGCCGTTGCTGATGTGTTTGGAACTTCTGCTGTATTAGTTGATGTAATATGAATCTGTTCAACCGGAACCTTGAAGCATTCAGCTACAACTTGGGCAACTTTAATAAATAACCCTTGCCCCATCTCAGTTCCACCATGATTTAACCTTATTGATCCGTCAGAATAAATATGGACGAGAGCCCCACCTTGATTTAAAGATGGTTTGTTAAACGAAATACCAAATTTTGCAGGCATTAAGGCTATACCTTTTCTGAAAGGTAAATTATTTATTTTTTGATTTAGGTTAAATTGTTTTATATCTCTTATTCTTTTTTTATAATCACTTAACTTGTATATTTCACTTAAAACCTTTTCAATTCTTGGGTTTTTTACAATTTGACCATAAGGTGTTTTAAGACCATTTAATCTAGAATAATAATTGATTTCACGAATTTCATCTACTGGCTTATTTAAATATTGACTAACTGAAAAGAGTATATTTTCAATAGTTAACATTCCCTGTGGGCCTCCAAACCCCCTAAAAGCAGTATTTGAAACAGTATTGGTTTTACACACATAACCAACAGCTTTTAGTGATTTTATAAAATAACAGTTATCAAGATGAGTTAGAGCTCTTGTCATTACAGGTCCTGATAAATCTAAAACATTACCACCATTACTTAAAAGTTTTATATCCAACGCCAAAATCTTACCAGCAGCTGTAAAGCCTATATTGAAATATACTTTAAAGTTGTGCCTTTTCCCTGATGCAGTCATATCGTGATCTCTATTCAGACGAATTTTTACAGGTCTCAGAGTTATGTGAGCGCCTAAAGCGGACATTGCTGCAAAAATAGTTGCCTGGCTCTCTTTCCCACCAAATCCACCTCCTAACCTTCTAACTTTACTATCAATTTTTGCTGATGGTATATTTAAGACCTTTCCAACACCATGTTGAACCTCAGTAGGGTGTTGGGTACTTGACCACACGACATATTCTTCATTCTCGCCAGGGAGGGTCATAGCAACATGAGTTTCTAGATAAAAATGATCTTGACCACCAATTTCAAAATCACCAGATAATTTATAATTTGATTTTGCCATATCGTTTTCAACATTGCCTTTTTCTAAAATCATTGGATTTTCTAAAAAGGATTTTTGTTTAAAAGCATCATCTAAATTAAGAATTGGTTTAGTAGTTATTTCAGTCTCGATTTCAACTAAACTAGTTGCGTAAATAGCTTCTTGATGTGTTTCAGCCAAAACAATACCAATTGGTTGTCCTAAATATGAAATATAATCGTCCGCTAAAACAGGTTCCCCATTCTTTATCGGGCCAATTTCATTCTCACCAGGAATGTCTTTAGCTGTTATTACTTTAGTAAAGAAAGGCAAATTATTTAGTTTATCAGAATTAATATTTATTATTTTTCCACATGCAATTTTTGACAAAATAGGTGCTGCATGCAGTAGGTTTTCTTGTTCAGGCATGTCGTCTATATATACAGCCTGACCAGTGGAATGTCTTAAAGAGGAATCGTGAATGGGAATTTTATTAAAATTATTCATTCTAAAAATCCATTATTGATAGACTGTTCTTATTTTGTATCAAACAAGTTTGTAATCTTCTAAATAATCCCTTGATTGCCTCTAATCTGTAATGACTTGAGCCTCTTAAGTCAGAAATTGGTTGGATATATTGTTCTAAATTATCAATTGCAAATTGAATTGCATCATCTATTTTTTTTTCAAGCATTTGTTTACTTAAATTATCTAACATCTTTGGTATAGCTGCAACACCCCCAGCAGCTAAATGCAATTCTTTTATAATATTTTTGTGTGTTTGAATATTTATGGCTAAAGAAACAGTCGATATATCTTGGTCATATCGTTTTGAGAGTTTCCAAGAAAAAATTTTATTTTTTTTGTTAGCAAAAGGTATTTCAACAGATGAAATTATTTCATCTTTTTGTAAGACATTCTTTCGGTAACCTTTGAAAAAGTTTTTTATGTTAATTTTTTTAGAACCGTTTCTTCCAAACACGTTTAAATCCGAATTTAAAACTAGCAATATTGGTGCAATATCTCCAATAGGACTAGACGTGCATAAATTTCCTCCAACTGTTCCTTGATTTCTAATTTGAGGTGACCCAAATCTTTGAAGAATTTCCACAAGCTCTGGCATTTTTAACCTAACAGCTTCAAGAAAACTCTCAATTGTAACTCCACCTCCAAGTACTATTTTTTCTTTAAAATGCTTAATGGTGTTTAACTCTGTAATGGAATCTAAACATATAATCTTATCTTCTTTTTGATTGATAATTGGTCTTTGAAGATTCAAATCTGTTCCACCCGCTAGAAATTGAAAACTCTTAATTTCATCGAGATATTTTTTAAGTTCCTTTAAATTAGATGGTTTTAAATAAGTTACATTTCCAAGAGTGATTTTCTTAATTTTATTGATGGATTGACTGTTATTTTGGGTAATTCTATTCTTAGCTACTGACTTTATAGCTTTTATAATGGGCGAGTAACCTGTACACCTGCACAAATTACCAGAGATTGCATCATTGATTGTTTCATCTGTTATTTTTTTATTAGAATTAAGTAAGCTGATACCTGACATTATGAAACCTGGAGTACAGTACCCACATTGAGAAGCATGTTCATTTGTAAAGGCAATTTGCAAAGGATGTGGGTTTTTATCACAACCAACACCCTCTATTGTAGTTACACTCCTGCCCATTACTTGACCTAATCTAATTAAGCATGAATTTATAGGTCTTGAACTACCACTTCCATTTTCATCTATGATTACTGAACAAGCGCCACAGTCACCTTCTGCACAACCTTCCTTGGTTCCTGTCATCCTATGATGATTTCTTAACCAATCCAATAAAGTTATGTCATAGTGGACATTATTTACTTCAACTTTTTTACTATTTACAAAAATAGTATTTTTTAAATCAGCCAAGGACAGTTTCCTCACATACAAAATTAAGTATATGATTATAACTGCCAAATTTTAAAAAAATCAATCAAATATAGTTTAATTATTTAACTGCTTTTTCAAATCTTTCTAAATCATTTACATTTAACTTTTGTGCAGTACTTTTAATGTTTTCCCATACCAAAGGAGCTACAGGAAGTCCATTTGCAAGCCTGTCATTATTAGTAGATATTTCTTTATCGCCTGGAATAAGAACTTTACTATTTTTGTTAGAAGGTGGAGATTCTCTTACGAAATCTGCGTATGATTGGACTTCTTTGCTGAAATAATCCAAATCAACCATTTTTTCGACAGTTATATAAAGAGATAGCATACCGTTAGCAAACTTTCTTCTTTCTTTATCATCAATACCCGCTGAAACTCCTGATCCAGTTAAAGCTCCTCCAAGCATCTCCATCATAAAGTTAATGCCAGAGCCTTTATGAAGTCCAAAAGCTGTTATAGCACCTGTTCCTTTTTCTGGATCTGGAACCTCATCATCTGTAATTTTACCATACATTGCTTCAGGGTTTATAGTAAGGTTACCCGAACTATCAATAAGGGCTCCGTCAGGAAGTTTTTTTCCACCTTTTTGTGCAACCATAACTTTTCCTTCAGCGACCGTAGACGTAGCCATATCTAGCACAATATGTTCCTTACCTTTAACAGGTATTCCAATAGCTAGTGGTGAAGTACTACCCCTTCTATCACTGCCACCAAAAGGAGCAACTAGTAAACTTCCACGAACATTTACAAAATGAAAAGAAATTAGCCCTGCATCAGCAGCTCTTTCGGCCCAATCTCCAATTCTACCCAAGTGGCCAGAGTTTCTTAACCCGACAACTGAAACGCCAAATTTTTTTGCTCTTGATATTCCCTCATCAACTGCATATTCTCCCGCAACTTGACCAAATCCTTGTTTGGCATCTAAACAAGCCATTGCTCCTGCATCAACAACAACTTCTGGTTTTAAGTTTGGAAAGACCCATCCTCTTTCCATCCATTCCACATAACGAGGAACCCTAGCAATCCCGTGACTATCGTGTCCTTTTAAATTAGATCCACACAATCTTTCTGCAATTGTCTTTGCCTCATAATCACTACAAGATTTTGCTTGAAAAATTTCTGTGATTAACTCAACTGCGTAATTAACGTCTACTCTTATTTCAGAGTTATTTTTTTCAGACAATTTATCCCCCTGCTAAAAAAAATTTATTATAATAATTTGCTTATATTTTATTTAATATATTAACAAAAATTAAACTACTAAGAAATTATCTTTTAGAGTTGTTTCCTTAATAAAAATATTTTGTAAAATTCAAATTTCTTTATTTCAGAAATTCAAGTATGTTATTTTTTTATGTTTAATTTGAGGAGATAAAGTTGATAAAAGGATTAATCGCACCAATCTTAACCCCTTTTGACAACGATCTTAAACTGGATCAAAAAATGTATAATGATCTTGCTAAAGATCTTATGGAAAATGGTTGTTCAGGACTTGCCCCATTTGGCACAACTGGTGAAGCATTATCAGTAGGTAACAAAGAAAGAATGTTAGCGATTGAAGGACTTATTAATTCCGGCATCGATCCTAAAAAATTAATTCCTGGTACTGGGCTATGTAATTTACCTGATACTATTGAAATTACTAAACATGCAATTGAACTAGGTTGTCTCGGTGTAATGACATTACCACCATTTTATTTCAAAGGAATGAGTGATGATGGTCTCTTTGATTATTTTGAAAAATTGATTGAAGGGGTAAATGATAATAGGTTAAAAATTTATTTATATCATATACCTCAAGTTAGCGGTGTAGGCTTATCAATTGATCTCGTAAAAAAATTAAAGTCTTCTTATCCGGATTTTATAGTTGGAATTAAAGACAGCTCAGGTGTTTGGGAAAATACTGAAGCTTTACTTAAAATTAAAGATTTAGTTGTTTACCCAGGTGCTGAATTGCCTGTAATTGAAGCAATAAAGCTTGGAGCCCCAGGATGCATTTCAGCAACTGCCAATTTAAATAGCAAGGATATATCTAGTGTTATAGATTTTTGTCACTCTGAAAAGTGGGATGATGCAGAAACACTTCAAAAGAAGGTAAAATCGGTAAGACTATTATTCCAAGATTATGCTCCAATTCCTGCTCAAAAAGCTTTATTAGCATTACAAACTAAAAACAAGTTATGGAATAATTTGAGGCCCCCTTTTAGACCTATAAGTCAAGATAAGACGATGGAGCTTGCTAATAAACTTAAAAATGATTTTGGTTTTGTGTTCTAGAATTAAAAAATGAAAATAAAAGATTTAACATTACCTCTCAAAGGGGAATGTCATTGTGGCAAAGTAAAGTTTGAGGTTAACACCACAATTAAGGGTCTTAGAAGATGTAATTGTTCAATATGCTCTCGAAAAGGTTTTGTGATGGGTACTGCTTACACAAATGAGCTAATTGTTACATCAGGCAAACAATACTTATCGACATATAAGTGGAATACAAAAATTGCTGAACATTACTTTTGTAACATGTGTGGTATAAACACGCATCACAAAAGAAGATCAGATCCTAATCAGTATGGTTATAACATTGGTTGCATTGAAGGCTTTGAAATGTCTTGGATAAAGGACGCTCCGTATGTTGACAACACTAAAATGAGTTTAATTAAATAAGAAAAGAAAGACTTTTATAAATTTTTCTTAAGAAATTTGTGTAAAACTCCTGCAAATATAATGACCAAAAATACCCGAAACATATGGTGCGGGCTAATAAATGACATATCGGCGCCAACTGATAGTGCTAAAATATTCATTTCTGATTGACCTCCTGGTGAAAATGCCAACAGAATAGATAATGGATCATAACCAATAAATGTCAGTAAATAATAAATAATGATCAATGGTATGAATGCAATCATAGTCGTAACAAAACCAGCAAGAATTGGGCCTGACATTTCTTTTACAGTTATATTTCTAAATAAACACCCAAGAACTGCACCCAGTAAGATTTGTATTGAAATCACAAGAAAATATATAGGCATGGCTTCAATTATTTCAAAAATGTGGACTAAAGCTGATAATATCATAGGCCCAATGATTGTTGGGCCAGGAATTTTGAGTTTAACAGCTAAATACCAACCAGATAACGAGACCAAAAATACAAATGGTAATTGTTCCCATTTATCAAATAATGCTGGTTGAGGTAATTGTATAATTCCTAGATTTGGAACAAATAGCATTAACAAGGAAGCGAAAAATACAACTACAACTATTCTTGTAGCATGAATGAGAACAAGAGCTCTTGTGTCAGCTCCAATCTCTTGTCCCAAAATAACCATTTCATTCAAACCACCTGGAATTGAACCATAAATAGAAGTAGCTTTATTCATCTTCATAATTCGAGTTAAGTAAAAAAAGGTTGAAAGGCCCATAATTAAAATAAAACCAGGAATGAACAATAATGACATTCCGATTTCAGGAAGCCTTTCAAGAAGTTCTGGACCAAAATTAGCGCCAATTGTACACCCCAAAAGCGCTCGACATAATGGCCTCGGTTTTTTACCAATAATTACAGGTTTACCAATAGCAGCAAAAAAACCACATCCTAATAATGGACCTAACATCCATGGTAACGGCAAACCAATATAATAAGCTATAAATCCACTCGAAATAGCTAAAATTAAACTAAGAAAATATCTCCATTTTTCAGGCCACCAGTCAAAAAAAGTTTTAAAATAATCAAGAGTAATTCTAGTCATCATCTATATCTTTAGGAACATATACATGACCATCCATAATTTTTCTGGCGGTTCTATATATACCACATGATTGTATAAATTTTTCATCTGTATCAATTGCTGATGACGATGTTTGCACTACACAATCTATAGAACCCAAAGGGTGTTCTAATACTACGTTATACTCATCAACAGGTTTAATTTTAGCTATATTCTCAGCAACAGTGTTTTTTATTAAGCATGCTGCTGCAATGCAATTGGTACCGGTCGCAGCATGGGTTTCGTGACAAGTTTTGGGAGTGAAATACCTAGAAGTGATTGTGCCTCCGTTAAGCGGCTTAGAAAGAAGAGCAAATTTAGGAATTACTTTATCTCTTACATCACCCATACCCATTTTTAAAGCGGCAAGCAAACGTATCTTTTCTATTTTTTTCAATAAATTTTTATTGTTATTTAACTCTTTACTAGTTTCATTTCCTTTGACTCCAAAATCTAGAGCATTAGCCATTACAATTGGCATTGACACATCAAGACAAGTAACATCAACACCTTCAATTTTAATAATTGGCTCACCCGTTGGTAACAATTTACCTGTAGCTCCACCAACAATATTTTTGAATTTCAATAAAATTGGGGAACCAGACCCAGGAACACCTGCAATTTTAAATTCACCAGAGTATTTAATCTTCTTGTTGGGTGTTGGGATATCTGCTTCAATTATTGACCTTGTATTAACTGACCTTATAACTATTTTAGTTTTAGGATCAGTAGCTTTAATCATTCCTCTTTCAATCGCAAAAGGACCTACAGCAGATAGCATATTCCCACACGTAGGACCATAATCCACAATGGCTTTATCGACTGACACTTGAGCAAAAAAATAGTCTATGTCAATATTTTTCAAATCACTTTTTGATACTATACAGACCTTACTGGTAACTGAAGTGGCTCCACCTATACCATTTATTTGCCTAAGGTCTGGAGATCCCATGACAGTTAATAAAAACTTTGTTAATTTGTCTCTCTCGCTAGGTAAATCTTTTTTATCAAAAAGTAAGCCTTTAGATGTCCCTCCCCTCATGTATGCAGCAGGTATTCCAATTTGATCTGTCATTTTTTTCCTATATGATAGTTTTCTTCAAAACGTTTATGAAGTTTTTAGTTAATTCTTTAGTAGATGAATTTCCACCAAGATCAGCAGTTAAGTAGGTGGGTTTGGATAAAATTTTAATAACAGCTTTCTCAATGAAACTCGATGCTAAATTAAGTTTTTTTAAATTTCTTTTTTCTCCAATCCAATTAAAGAGCATTCCCGTAGATAAAATTAATGAGATTGGATTAGCAATATTCTTACCTGCTATATCGGTAGCTGCACCGTGTTGAGCTTGGGCCATCGCATTTTCTTCTCCAGCGTTTAGTGATCCGGCAAGACCTAAAGACCCAGAAAATTCTGTAGCTAAATCTGATAAAATGTCACCAAACATATTTGTAGTAACTATTACTTTGAACTGACTTGGATTTCTTATAATATGAGCTGCACATGCATCTACAAGCATTTCCTCATATTCTACGTCTTTATTTTTAGATGCTACCGTTCTACATGCCTCTAAAAAAATTCCATCTGTTAGTCTCATAACATTAGCTTTATGTATAGCATGAATTTTAGGCTTTTTATTTTTTGAAGCAAATTTAGTTTTGGCTATTTTAAATGCTGTTTCAGCAATCCTTAATGATGCATGTTTAGTAATTTTTCTTATAGCCAATCCAACTCCTGGGACAGGACTAAATTCACCTGGACCATCAAACATATTCCTATCCGAATAAAATCCCTCTGTGTTCTCTCTTACTATTATTAGGTCCATATCTTTAGAGAGAGAATTAAGGTTAATATAATTTCTTGCAGGCCTAATATTGGCATAAAGGTCTAATTCAATACGAAGTTTACCAGACGGATTAATACCACCATCAACAACTGATGGATAATTATTATGATCAACTGGTCCCAAAATAATACCGTCAGCTTCTTTAGATGTTAAAACAACTTCAGAAGTCATAGTTGTACTATTTTGATCTAGTGATTTTAGGCCAATAACCTCTTTTCTAATTTGAATATCTAGCTTTAATTCTTTATTTAAAAAATCAACAATATCTAAGGTTGATTGCATTATTTCAGGGCCAATACCATCCCCATCCAATGCCAAGATATCAATAGACATAATTTAACTTTCTTATTCGCCTTTAAAAGATGGTTTCTTTTTATTTACAAAAGCGTCTACACCATTAATACCATCTTTTGTTTTTGCTGATTCTGAAATCATTCTAGCTTCAAATTCCATTTGACCTTCTAAAGAATCTAAAAAACTATTATGGACTAAGTTTTTTAATTTACCAAACGCAACAGAGGGCCCCTCTGCTAATTGCTGTGCGAGATTAACAGATTCATTTTTAAGCTCATTGAAATCAACTACCTTGTTTACCAATCCCCATTCAAGAGCCTCGTTTGCAGTCAAAATTCTGTTAGTCATTACAAGCTCCAAGTATCTTCTTGATCCAATTATCCTTGGAAGAAAATATGTTGATGAACCATCAGGTGTTAATCCAGCTTTAGAATATGCTGAAACAAATGAAGCATTAGTAGAGGCAATAACCATGTCAGCAAAACCTACAAAAGAAAATCCTGCCCCAGCAGCAACTCCATTAACAGCAACAATCAAAGGAGCATTCATTCTTGAAAATCTTGAAATTGCTCCATGGAGTATGGTGGTTACTTCTTTTAAATGAGATGATATTTTATCTCCATATTCATAAAATGAATGGAGATCTCCTCCAGCACAAAAAGCTTTATCTCCCACACCAGTCAGAAGAACACTTCTTATTTCAGGGTTATCATCGCATTCTAACGATGCTTTAAACAAATCATCAGCCAT
>Ga0115568_10002680_pt1 | contig 12317 bp, 10 predicted proteins | sample COGITO_mtgs_1204_FD_87296 | JGI IMG/M metagenome (GOLD analysis project Ga0115568, IMG submission 87296) | Pelagic marine microbial communities from North Sea - COGITO_mtgs_120426 | ecosystem: Environmental > Aquatic > Marine > Epipelagic | place: Germany:Helgoland, sampling site Kabeltonne...
GGTAACCTTTTCTGATGAAACACCTGTCTTTAATACAAGGGACTTTTTTTGTGTTTTTGTATTTGTTATCTCATTGATGGAAGCGCTTGTTAATATTTTGGGACTCAGATTACTATTTAAATCATCTTTAATAATGAATGGGCTACTATGTTGCTCAAATCCCATCAGATAAGAAACCTTCCTTTTGAATGGCGATTGGATATGAGTTACTTGTTTACTTAAAATATTCACGCCTTTTGCTAAATATTTATTAGCATGAATCACTTCATTTAAAAAGGAAGATTTGATCCTGAGATAATCTTCCTCAATTTCACTTTGTGATCTACCTTTCAAAGCAGAATCATCAAAGAAGACCTGAAAGCTATGCCTGAAATCTTCTCCAAATCGCGCCAAAACATGATTAATCAATCTGTCTTTACGATCAAAAACATTATCATGCATAAAAATAATTCTAGATAAATCGCTCACAGTCATGTTCACATACAAGTCCTGATCAAGTAATTCAGCACTCATTCTCTCAAGCAATCTAATTTTTAATTCATCTAAACTATTTTTTTCAACCTTTGAGGCTCTTTTTGAAAACTTATTGAAATCAGATATCTGATTGAGAAGGTCATGAATCTTAGGATGAACATATTTATTTTTTAGCCTATCTATGTTTTTGAGATCATTTTCGTAAAGCTTCCAATCGGCCATAACGATTCGCTCTACTTCATTAAATTTATCTTTCAAATCCGATCTTAATTCCTTGAGCTTGAGTGCTTCTTTGTCGCTTAACTCATCTTTTCGATCATTTAACCCTTTAATGAGTTGCTCAAATTTAGCCGCACTGATAAGCTTTTTAACATACAGTTCTTTTGAGTCATTTAGCTCATCTTGCATCTTTTGCCCAAAATAGGTAGACTGCGCTATTTCATCTAAATCAGTGACATTGAGTAATCTAGATATTGAAGATAATTGAGACAAATGATTGGCCATGATTTGATCAAAGAAAGCCAAATAACCACGGAGTTGAGCGGATTGAGCTTGTCGCAAAGGGTTTTCTTCTGGACTCGGAATATAAGCCCCTACTCCATACAACTCGGGAAAAGATTTTTGAATAGGTAAATAAGTATTTAATTGTTTCGTTTTGGCTTTAATTGATTTCTCTTTTACCTTTTTTAATATTTTGTAACTAGGCTCAGTTTCTGAATTTAACAATTCCGTTGCATAAAGAATTGCTTCTTTATTAAAATTTTCTTTTGTACCCCCTTTTAAGATACTTAGATCTAAATCTTTAAAAAGGTTCGCTTGCCCTCCTTGACCGATGATCCCCAATGTCAAAAATTTTCCATTAGGTACTTCTATGACATCTCCCAAAATGGGTATTCCCCCAATCCCCAATCGTAGCGTCAGCACTTCTCTTACTCCCTCGATCTCTAAAATGTGATCTGTTAATTTTGAAATATAAAATTCATCCGCCTTTTCTGTAAGAAATTTCTCTTTTATGAATCCATTTTCAAATGATGGAATACCATAAATTTCCTCTGTTGATTTACCCTCAGAAGTCAGCTGTTCTAGCGTAAAGAAAGGGACTAGAGGATTAAAATATCTTTCAGTGACAAATAATATTTTAGATAAAATATCCTCAGTATCCGCGCGCTGGTCAATCTCTATTTCAAAGGATACGGATAACTTCTCAGGAGTTAAAATATTTATTCTAGCTAAATCTTCGCACAAATTCCTGTGAGCATGAAATATTTTTTTAACCTCGAGTTTAATTTGATCATAATCTTTGGATTGGATATGACTTTTTACTAGAATTTCAATATTAAAAAGCCCTTTGATACCGCTCAAATGGTCATCTACCGTTGAAATCCAACAATTTGAAAGCACACTCGAAAAATGATCCAATATCAATATCCGATAGTCATTAATTGTAACTGCTCCTGGAGAAAAAGCTATCTCTGGTGAAATTATGGCATGTTTTTTAAGTGTGCTCTCCTTATCCCCTTCATGAAATAATATAGTCTCAATATCAAGATTAGTCCGATATGAAATGTCAGTTAACGCAAAAGTAAACTGTTCTAAAATAGTTACTCCAGGATCATGGGCATTATAATCTGTCCAAATATCTCCAGAAACTTTTTGGGTATGACCGATGGCTTCTTTGCGCAAAAAGTCATAATCCATACCTTTCGGTATTTCTTTATTCTGAATTATTTTTTTATCCTCTTGTGACATCCTATTTCTATAGCTTTAGTTATCCCAATCTATCATCCCACAAAGAGGTAATGTGATATTTTATTTGTACCACCTGGTTATTTTCATCATTCCCATAATGTTGAGCAGATTTAATCTCAAGTTGATACTGCCCATCTCTAGTTTGTTTCCAGCGCAATTTTAATCTATGCCAGAACCATCCATATTTAGCTTGAGTAATATTAATTTTATTATTTCTACTGTCATGTGTACCGACTGCAATGGCATGCGCAAAAGCATATTTTCCCCGTTGCTTAACTCCTTCCACTTTTGCTACAACTTCAAACATGTTACAGCCTGTTAAATTTTCAATCATAATATGCCATTCTCCATCGGCATTAATCACTGCCTTACGGGGATAAGTTCCGACTCTAGTTTTCATTCCAACCGCACCATCCACCTCAAGCGGAAATGAAGGTGATGTGGTACCCAAACCTACATTTCCTCCTTTCTGTAAAAAAAGGCGACTCCCACGGTTACTTTCGGAAATACTTAATCCTTTAGATCTTTCATTAGGATTAACTGAAATACTCCAGGCCGGATGTGTTTCTTTTATGTCTTCAAAAAAACTTATAAATTTTTGAGAGTCACCAATAGGAGATAATTTAAGCCCGTCTTCAACATTTTTAGCAAATCCATCATCAATTTTATTAATAGTGGAATCTATTAAATTGGTAAAATGAACCTCAGTAGGTATTTGTCCTCTTTGAAAAAATCTCTTTAATGTTGATCGATTGAAAATTTCCATAATAAAAAATTAAATTTTAAACATCCAATTCAATAGCATAATAAGTGTCCTTTTCATGATCATAAAAGGGAAATATCAAATCATCTTCCTCAACACTTGAAATTATGAAATCACTTCCTATTTTCATTGTATTTATTTTAGTTTCCTCGGGTAAAGCCCCTTTTTTCTGATCAATAATTTCTATATCATGTTCATCACTAGGTATTAAAACACTCCAAGGTGAAGTTGATTTCAATAAGTTATTAGTCCCATTATTCATTGCTGAATCAGAGATGTTGAATTTTCCCTTCTCATAATGAATCAATACAACCGAAAACTTTGTTATGTAGGTGATGTAATCCAACGACTCGATAAAAGTCATGATGTCATCTCTTTCTATTGAACCGCCTAAGTTCATTTCCTTCTGACGACTCGAAAACCAGGGACAAATAAAATTCTGAAGATCTCTTTGAAGTTTTTTCATAAACTCCCCTGACCCGCTCTTATTGCTTACTTTAATCTGGCCTGTTATCTTAACCTTTTCAAAAGTAGTATTCACTACTTCAACTTTAGCGAAAGGAGATATTATCTTTTCAACATAGGCTTTAATCTCTTTAAGCTCATAGTAATCAAGTTTAGGCAAATAAAAATTTTCATTATAAGGAAATTTAGGAATCACGATTATTTTAATCAGTCCAGTCGGAACACTATTTGGATGACTAAAATGATTGATGCATTTAACCTGGAATAAATTTGGAAATGCTTCTAAAATAATTTTTTCTATGAATTCAGGGGTAATCCCTCTATTTTTATGCTGAATTCTCTCTGAGACCCTTGTATATAAATCAGAAATTAATTCCTTATTCCTCCCACCAAAAGAAGGATACGGCTGACTTACATTACTGACTTCATCTATACCCTCAATCAGTCTATCAATAGTTCCAGCAGCAATATTCTGTTCCCAATGTGCGTCAGCCTTATGAGAAGTCCAAGTCGCCATTACACCGTTATTCTTAATCAATTTTATTTTTGATAATAGCTTTGAATTATTGGGCGTCGAAGCGCTGATCCAATATTTATCTTTAGGCAGGATATCATGGAATTTATTTATTGAAGTGGGAATCCTAAGCTGAACAATTCCAGAAGTCGTGAAGTTATGGGTACCATCTTTAATGATCTCATTTTTGCTAAAATAAATCCATTCATTATCAATTAGATAGGACCATTTAATGGAAGGAATCTCTATTTGATCTATTTCATTTTGTATATTATCTTCTAGTTCAAAATATAAAGAAAGCTCTACAGGTACGTGCAGGTCATCTAAACCAATCATTAAATAACCTTCTTCATTAAATTGAGGAAACCAGTGATTCTGAGAAGGAAGCCCCTCATCAAAAACAAGAAAATTACCAAAGGGATGAAGATGATAAATTTGATCTTTACTCGTTTTTATGTTGTTGCTCAATTTATTTTGGTCTAATGTAATCAAAGTCCGAGCAGAATATTTTAAGGTCAGCTCCCGTATTTCGGGAGAGAAAGGTTCTTTTGGTATAGATACCTTTGGTTTTTCCTTAGCAGGGAGGATTCCAGGTTTGGTTTGTGGCACATTTTCCATGAGAGCATTGGTGTACAATTCAGGGTAAATACCAAAACCAAAACCATCCTCAGGGCCCAATAATTCTATTTTGAAAAACCCAGTTTTTGAACGGTTGTCAAAATTTTCGATATCAATATTATCGTAAATGGGTTTCATTTTCAATTTATCAATATTGACATTATCGAGACTTGATTGATTGTCCAATCTATCTTCATCACCCAAACTCTTGAATAAATCAAAATTTTGAACAATGTCAAGCTCCGAGGGACGAAACTCAAAGTCGCTTAAACATGAAATGCCTACCTTAAATGATTCATTATTAATCTCGTTATTATAGGCCTCGTAATAGCTTTTAAATCCACCCACATTTTTAGGTAAATTATGCCACTTGATGTCAATAAATAAATCAGTAATATTTTTTTGAAAAACTTCTTCATTTCCAATCAAAAAGTAAGATCCCACTTCGGGATTAGAACCGAATGGGAAAAATGGAACAGTTGTATCTAATATTCCAAGATCATTAAATACGGATAAGTTTTTCATTTGTTCTACATCAACTCTGATCTCACAAGTCTCAATTACTAATTCTTTGATAAAAGAATATGCATACATAGCTCTTTCCGAAGATAACTTAAATTCAAATACTGGCCATTCAGTTGAATATCCTTCACCATGTACTTCTGCGTCATATCCTAATATCTCCGGATCTCCTCGATCAAAAGCTATTTGAAACTGTATTTCCCCCGAAACCCAACTTTTCGGAGGCACAATTTCATAAGACGTTACATCAAACCAACCTTCTAATGTAGTCACTCTAATGTCAAATATATTTGATATTATTTTCTTAAAACCTGCATCAGCAGAAAGCCCCTCCTCAAGTGAAATTTCCTCAATAAAGGAAATCAAAGCTGAAAGAGATTTAAGGCTGAATTTATAATTTAAAGTAACCAGCCGCAAGCCTTCTTTGAGAATCAATACGGGTGAAGATAGCGCAAAGCCAATCCTGGCTTGCTCCATATCTCTATCCTTTAAATTAACATCAGATTGATCTTTTCCAAAAGAATCAAAAGCGCCGGGATTTTTTGATTTATCAATAATTTTTCCTTCATCATTCAACATTATCTCTTTTTGAAAGATATTTGATACCGATTTAAAAGTATTGCCTAAGCCGATGACACCATTTTGTGCAACATGGATCAATTTTAAATCTGATACTTGGGCAGAATTTAACTCTATAGCATGATTTGTTTCATACTTATATTCGTAACCTTCTTCATCAATTCCAGCGTACAGCAAAGTTCCTTTCGGAAAATCATATTTAAGAATATGATCTGAAGCTTCAAAAGTTACAAATACGTGATCGGGAGTGGCCTTCCTAGATTCTTGTCCAAGATGATCTAGGTAAAAATAATTTAGTTGCTTTTTGAGAATATTATTGATGTCTTTTTGAGTGTGCTCATAACTTTTCAAAAAAGCAATCAAAACAGAAACGTGAGGAGGATGATACGGATAATTGGTCAGCACATCTTGTAATAATTTTGGAGCTATAGACCTCATATAATTGATAAATCCCAAAAATGAACTAAAAATTACTGAAAGTTCTTTGATCATTTTATTCAAATCAGTCTCCTCTGATTGAACCGAAGTAGCTTCAAATTCACCGGTACTATTTTTAATCCAGATCTGATCGAAAAATCCAAAGTCCAATAATACCTCTTCTTCAAATTTCAGGTATACATGAACTTCGTTGGTCAATTTTATGAAATCGTTCAATTGATAACATAAACTTGTTCTTATAGAATTACTTAATTGTTTAAACAGACTATTTTCACTGAGATTTAGTACATCCATTTTGGACTTCACAAACCAATCATTAATTACCTTGAGAAGGTCTAATGTCATATTTATCTGTGCAACAAAATACTTTTGCTGATCTTCTTTAGTTTTTGCTTTTTTTAGTTCAATCTCATCTTCTTTAAATTTGAGATACAGGTTTTCTGTATCAAAAACTGAAATTCGTGCTATCTGAAATGCTAGATTTTGATCAAAAAATTCAACCCAATCACCTTCAACCTCGTTGTCATTATTTACATATTGAATATGCGAAGCAAAATCTAAGATAAAAACCAACAAATCCGCTAATGATCTTTCATCTATACGTATGTAATCTTCATCAAAATGTTTGTTGTATCGATGCAGTAATGAAGATCCATTAGATTTTAAATTATTGTTTTGATCCATTTTACATATCAGTAATATGAGTACCTTCTTTTATATAAAAAGGAAATACTGCATTGGTTCTTACATTAACAGATTTTATCATATATGTCAATTGAATTAAAAGCTTTCCATCTAAGGCATTTGAATGGTCAATATCTACTTTTTCTAAATCTATCCTGGGTTCATGCCGATTAATAGCCCCCTCAACGACATCAGATAAGCGGGCGATAGAACCTTTATTTATACTTTCGAAAGTAAAATTTTTCACATCAGATCCAAAGTCTGGCCTCATAATTCTAGAACCTAAATCAGTGAATAAAATTATTTTTAAACTTTGGCTAATATCGATCTCATCCGATACCATATCCACAGCCTTCGTGTGTTTATTGAAAGAGGGGGGAAAACTCCAACCTATTCCCAAAAAAGATTTTAAATCTTTAGCCATTATAAAGCGATCATTAATTTTAAAAAGATTTCCACAAGATCAATGTTTTTTTCTCCGGAATAATTCATTCGGTTTGGTACGACAAACAACATATCTCTTATCTCCAAGTCTTTGTTCTATTTTATTTCATAGTTTAGTTCACATGCTGAGGCCCATACCTTCATCATGAAACAATAAGATTACGTCTCTATTCCTATCCAGTATCAACGGCAGCAGGTACCCTTGCACCCAATTCTTCGCGGACATTTGCAATCACCATACAATGGAACAAACGAGAGACTGAAAATCTATCATTAATTCTTTTAAAATTAATTTTTTTTTTTGTAACCCAAAAGCCCATGAAATTAATTCAAATTAATCATTCCACCCTTAATCACCACCTTTCCAGAACCTTTAATTTCGGTAGTAGCACCTTCCAAACCTACTTTAGCACTTGCCTTCAAGGCCAGATTGACTCCTTGCGCCTTTAAATCAGCCCCACTTTTAATTTCTGTAGCTGCACCAGACTTCATCGTAATTTTCCCTTTTGACTTTAAAATCAAATCTTTACCGCTGTCAAGGGTAATTCCCTTTTTATCCAATAAAACTGAATTCTTATTTTGATCTTCCAGCTTTAATGATTTTCCCTTATCATCAAGCGTTACTTTTTGACCCCCAGGTGTCTCTATGGTAATGATTTTTTTATCATCTTCAAAGGTCAATTTTAATTTATTTTTTGTTATAATTCCTTTATCCTTATTCTTGGTTTCCGGCGTAAAAGGTGGCTTGTTTTTTTTACCATAAAGTGAGCCGATAATAACGGCAAATCTTGGGTCATTATTGACGAATGAAAGTATGACTTCATCTCCTACATCAGGATAGAAATAATATCCATGATTAGATGAAGCATGAAGGTGGCTCAATCTTGCCCATAAACCTTCTCCCGAAGTCTCGATAAAAGGCACATCTACTTGAACTCTGTACTCACCTGCTGGATCCTTGTCTATCTTTTTAACCTTTCCTATATGAATTCCTGAAATAGCAGGCAACAAACCGAGTCCACTCGGACCCTCTATATTATTATCACTATCCGTAAATGTTTTAGGTTGTAATCCGAATCCGGTTTCAGTTTTCCAAAATCCATCTTCAAAGGTATGGACAACTTTAGTAAGATAAGCCAAACCATTAAAATGCGGTGAAAAACCTGCAAGTTTGATTAACTTCCCAACTAATGGTGCTGAGTTACCGACAAAAGATGCAAAACCTCTTATCTTGGATAATCTGGAATGCTGTAAATGAGACTTTGCCCAAGACTTTAATAGGCCACTGTCTTCAGGAACCGATGTATTTAAAGCTAATTTCGGACTTTTTCCAACCGAAGAAAGTTTTTTGCCAGTAAGGTCTCCATGAGCATTTACAGAGGGTTCGGTTCCCACTGACTTCACCAAACTCAATTTTTGACTATCCCAAGATTGAAATTCAACCGAGCTTAGCTGGTTTATTGCATCCATTTCTGCCGAAAAATCTATGATTTCAAGACCAAAATTTATATCTAATACGGCACTCCCACTTACCACTGGTGCCCCGATACTTAATTTAGCTCCTTCATTGATTACCACCATGGCATTAGCATCTGCTCGCGCTAAAATAAAATCCCAATCAGAACAGTTGTACTGTACTATATTTGGATGTTTAAAGGTTGTCGCACTAACTGTTTTAGACAATCCATAACCTCCAATTATTTCAGAAATAACATCACTATCTTTCTTTTTAACGAAATTACTCGTCTTTCGAGTTGTAGACAATTGAAACGCTTTATCCATACAAGTGAGTACTAGTTCTGAAGACTTAAATCTGACTTTCAAACTCTGACCAGTGATTATACCGGAAAAGACTTCCTTCTCTTTTTGATCATAACCCATTTTGATTGAAATGGTTTTATCAGGGTCAAAATCCTTACTTGCACTTGCCTCAAAAGTTTCATCAGACGGATCACCATCCATAATAATTATTTTCGCTTTGGAAACCTTATTAATCTCTTTGGTTACAACAACAGACTTTAAACCATACTTAGCACCTACATCTTTTCCTCCTACAATGACTGAGCAGCTCGGAATACCCATATTACTCGTGATCGGAGATACCATATTATTTTTCTAGTCTTGGAAAAAGAATTTTGTGACCGGGAACTAAATTCCTAAAATCAACAATATCATTGGCTGCGGCTACTTGTAAATAGAAACTGGAATCACCATAAATATCTTCACACATGAGCGGTAAATTATCCCCTTCTTTAACTTCTATAAGGTGAGACATATCTGGTGAATTCAACTTAGCTAACTTCTGACCCAAATCTACATGTTGCTTGAATGTAGCTTTGACCACTGCCCTTATTGGAAATCCATCAGAGTCAAAAAGGGTGTATTCCACATCGAGGGTAGTCATTTTACAAATTAATTGCAAAGCACCCCATGTTAGTTTTAGGGAATTTGTGGTGTGTGTAGTTGAATTGACATCGATACAGAGCGATTTAAGTTTTTTGATACTGCTGTCTACATTGGCATTGCCTGGTATGGCTCCTGTGTCATCCAATGTAAAAGTTAATGTGATTGTCTCAGGTTCAGGAGGCTTGACCATGACCACTGTAAGACCACTTGTCAATTTAACATCAACACTTTCCGTTTTCCAGTTTTTTTTATAATCTGTTGGATTTAGTTGAACAGAAAAGTCACCTACTAACTCAGATGAGCTGCAATTGGGGGACTTGTAGGCTTTTATAGTCAACAGCTCAACTGCCATAATTTTTAAAATCTATCTTTCTCGTTTTTAAGGTACTCTACTACTTTATCAAAACATTTTTGAATGAGTTCTTCTTCCATCCCTAAATCTTTCTTTGTTTCAACTTCAGATGCAGTTTCATCTCCAAAATGTTCCTTTTTCTTTTGATCATTAACCTTTGCCATTATTGAAAACTGATTCACTTTGATTCCCATATCGGATGATATTTAAGTTTAAAGCAATTATTTACTATCGATTTCAATTGTTAAATTAATCTTGTAAATGAACTATATTTTAAAGTAATCATTTCTATTGCAATAGCATCTTTATCGGCCCTAAATTCAGACATCTCTATTTTTATAGGATAAGCATTTTTAAAATTCCATGATGCCAATGGTGTATCCGAGCTGTCTCTCAATTTTACATTTATCTCTTTTGGTGAAATACCATTCACCCAAAAGTCTCCACCGCTGTCTATCATTTTTTGGCACCAAGTATAGAAATTTGTTTTGGTACCAATGAAGCCGCGTTCGAGGACTAAGTCTTCGTAAATTGTATGTTTTGGCAAATGATAGGCACTGTTTGCATCTCCTCCCGAATATATCTGCTCTGTTTCTAAAGACTTTGTAATACCTTTTACAGATTGCCAATTGGTATCATCTCCCGGAAAACTAGCGATTTCAACAGAAAATCTAAAACTTAATATAGGCTCTTTGAAGTCACTCATTTATTGTTTATTCCTATTAAAAAAAAAAATTAAATAAATTTGAGAAAATTTACAAATTATCAAAAATTAGAAAAGAGATATGATCTCAAAACTATTGTACTTGACCACTAATTTTTCTATTGCCGCCCCCCCCGTTTTTTGAGAATCTAACTCTGCGAATGTCATTTGGACAGGGACAGCATTTTCTAACTTCCAAGTTATTTCTGCATCTCCATCTTCATTCAACAAGTCTATTTGAACATTTCTTTTTACAGCTTTAATTAGATTATTTCGCCACCATTCAAAAAGATCTGTATCACCTGAGAAAATTCCTTTTTCAAGGGTTGCATCTGTATAAACTGTACGCCCCGCTATGTTATAATCATGTGATTGCTTTGTGTTTCCATGTGAATAAGCAACAAAGTTAGTTTTTGCCTCTAAACCTGACACTTTTTGAAATCCCAATGCTCCTGAAATTCCATCTATTTTAACTTGAAAGTAAAAAGCAGGCATCGGCCAATTACTATCTTGGATCAGCCCACTAGAATGATAATTTAAAGCCATTTAATTATTGAAAGATAATGAATTAAAACGCACCTAACTGCTGAGTTAGGTGCGTCTATGTCTAAGGCAGATTATTTATTAAGGTGTTGTAAACTCAATCCCTTCATGAGCCAAAACCAATTCTTCAACAGCAACTTCGCTACTAGAAGAATTTAGATCAGTACCCACAACCTTCATTGGGAAGGCGTTGGTCAGTGTCCAAACGATTTCAGCCTCTCCTGCCTCGTTAAGCAGTGATATAATTACTGTTTTTCTTTCTATTGTATTCATAGCAATAGAATTGAACCACTCATACATCTTGATATCACCTGTAAAGGTGCCCTTCTTCAAAGATATATCGCTTGATTTTCTTAAACCAGGCATTTTTATCGTTGAAAATTCAGGACTGTCACCATGACGATACTCAATCACGTCGACTTCAGCGTCCATTCCTGAGATTTCTTGAAAATTGGCCTCTAAATCATCTACCTCTAGTTTGAAATGAAATTTTGGTAAGGGCCATATATTATCTTGTACTTCTCCAGCCATTTTTTTGTTATTTTAGTTTTTAATATTTTTTTATTTAAATAGATTTTTATTTGGTTATGACTTCTGCATTTGCTGCTGGAAGGTAATTACTATAAATTCAGCTGGTCTTGTAACTGCTAGCTTTACTGTAATTCTCATAATTCCATCTAATATGTCTGTAGCTGTCATGGTAGATCCTAAACCAACATCTACAGAAAATGCATCATCAGGTGATGATCCTGCTAGCGCACCTTGCTTCCATTGATCTCTCAGGAAGTTAAACATTGTGCCTTTTATAGCTACCCATGTATTCACCTCATTAGGTTGGAATACATAACTTTCAGAAGCAATTTTTAATGATTGCTCGATCATGGTAACCGTTCTTCTTACACTTAAATATCTCCAATCTTGACTGTTTCCGTCTAGCGTTCTTGCTCCCCAAACTAAAACTCCTTTACCCGCAAAAGAACGAATCGCATTAATCGCTTTTCCCGTCAAAGGAAGATTTAAGTCTTCTTGATCTTTGGATGTTAAATTTACCGTTGGACTTACC
>Ga0115568_10002686_pt1 | contig 12298 bp, 10 predicted proteins | sample COGITO_mtgs_1204_FD_87296 | JGI IMG/M metagenome (GOLD analysis project Ga0115568, IMG submission 87296) | Pelagic marine microbial communities from North Sea - COGITO_mtgs_120426 | ecosystem: Environmental > Aquatic > Marine > Epipelagic | place: Germany:Helgoland, sampling site Kabeltonne...
AACAGGGAATGCTAACATTACATCCATCAGGCATTCCTCACGGCCCACACCCTGGGGCGATGGAAAGAAGTATTGGCCAAGTGAAGACGGAAGAACTAGCCGTTATGGTGGCTACTTTTAAACCATTAAAACTAACACAACAAGGGTTAGATTTAGATATGGGAGGTTACCATACCTCTTGGTTAGAACATTAATAAATAACGTTAAATTTCAGAATATGTCAGCAGAAATAAAAGACCTTAAGAACTTACAAAATACCGAATATGGATTGAAAAAGTTATTTCCTGAAGCGGAAGACTTTTTGCCACTTTTAGGCACAGATTACGTTGAGTTATACGTTGGAAATGCAAAACAATCCGCTCATTTTTATAAAACTGCTTTTGGTTTTCAAAGTGAGGCTTATGCAGGTTTAGAAACTGGAGTGACTGACCGCGTTTCTTATGTCTTAAAGCAAGGCAAGATAAGGTTGGTCCTAACCACCACTCTAGAAAAAGGTGGCGAAATAAATGCACACATAGACAAACATGGTGATGGTGTCAAAGTGGTTGCCTTATGGGTTGACGATGCAACAAAAGCTTGGGAAGAAACTACCAAAAGAGGAGCCAAAAGCTATTTGCAACCGACAACCGTTGAGGATGAAAACGGAACAATTGTTAAGTCTGGAATTCACACCTACGGTGAAACTGTTCACGTATTTATTGAACGTAAAAACTACCATGGAATATTTTTACCAGGTTATAAAAAATGGGAATCTCACTATAATCCAAAACCTGTTGGTTTAAAATTTATCGATCACATGGTTGGAAACGTAGGTTGGGATGAAATGAATAAATGGTGCGAATTTTATGGGAAAGTAATGGGCTTTGCGCAAATTATTTCATTTGATGACAAAGACATCTCTACAGACTATACGGCTTTAATGAGTAAGGTAATGTCCAACGGGAATGGTAGGATTAAATTTCCAATAAATGAACCCGCTGAGGGCAAGAAAAAATCACAAATAGAAGAGTATTTAGATTTCTATAATGGCGCTGGAGTGCAACACGTTGCTGTTGCAACAGATGATATAGTAGCAACAGTATCAGAAATGCGTAATCGCGGAGTAGAGTTCTTATATGTGCCAGAAAACTACTATGAGGACTTGATCGAACGAGTTGGTGAAATTGATGAAGACGTAGATATATTAAAACAGCATGGAATTCTGATTGATCGGGATGATGAAGGATACTTACTTCAATTATTTACCAAACCAGTTGTTGATCGACCAACTATGTTTTTTGAGATTATTCAAAGAAAAGGTGCTCAGTCTTTTGGTAAAGGCAACTTTAAAGCACTTTTTGAAGCAATAGAAAGAGAACAGGAAAATAGAGGAACTTTATAAGTTTTTTCAATTTTAAAAGGGAGATCTGAGGACCTCCCTTTTAAATTTACCACCTACCTTTTTAAAACAGGATTATTAGTTAATTTTAATTTGCTTCAAATCTTTTACTTTTTCTACTTTCGGAATAGTCAATACTAATATTCCACTATTGTATTTGGCTATTATGGCATTCTCATCTATTCTTTCTGGCAATGTGAATACACGCTTAAATTTACTAATGGAAAATTGCCTTTTTCGGTAAACATCGCCTTCAAGCACTTTACCAATTTCCGCCTCCGAAGAAATTGTTAATTTCCTTTCCTCTATTTCTACATTAAAATGTTTTTTCTCCAGTCCAGGTGCAGCAACTTGGATTTTAAACTCCTTAGTTGACTCTATTATATTTACGGCCGGACCATTTGAATAGCCTTCATTGACTCCGATTCCCTTCCCGAAAAAATCATCGAATATATCTTGGAAATGAGGCGCTGTTGTGTTGTTGAATCTTGTTTGTAACATCTTTTACTTTTTTTACTATTTATACTTGGTTCTAGCTGTTTTCACTTTGGTTTTGATAAGGACTCACAGCTGTCAATAAAATAGTCAAATGATGTTCCAAAAGATCATTTCATTAATAAATATGACTTTATGTCAGTTTTTTGATTATATTTAGATGGAAATACTCCTTTTTAGTGCCATTATGGCACTTATTAGAGAGAGTGATAACCGAAAACCTCATTGAATACCAATTTGCCTCTTGAGTCCAACCTCGAGACAAATAAGTGTTTCCGTTCTCTGAATGCCATTAATTGGCTGAATTTTGTGATTCAGTACATCGTACAGATGCTTCGTGTTTTTACAGAAAATCTTTAAAAAGATACCATAATTACCTGTTGTATAATAGGCTTCCACAACTTCTGAGATTCGCTCTAGTCTATAAATAACTTCTTCATAAGCTGAATTCTTTTCTAAATAGACGCCTAAAAACGCAGATAAGTCATATCCCAATTTTTGAGGATCAACATTTATTTGCGACCCTACCACAACTTTAGCATCTTCTAATTTCTTCATCCTGACGTGTATGGTGCCTGGAGAAACAATTAATTTTCTGGCAATTTCAGAATAGGAAGTTTTAGCATCTTCCATGAGAATACTTAAAATTTCCCTATCCAGATTATCAATATCGTAAACATTACTACTATTTTCCATATTTAATACAATAAATGTAATAAATATACTATTTTAATGCATATACTCTAATAATTATGAATTTTTGTTACTTTATTCGTAAAGATTCGTAAATAATTATAACTTTGAAAGTATTCAAGTATTCATTACTTACTTGTTCTTTAAAAATGTGAGTTGCTGAAGGCAGCAGCTAAAAAAGGTTCAAATCCTTCCTCACAACGAAAAACTAGGATGTAAGGTGGCGTTAATCCTTTCTTTGGGGAGCTTTTAGCTCCCCATTGAATCCTAAATAAAAATATTGTTTGGATCGAAGGCGATCGTTTGAAGGGTTCAATTCCCTTCCTCTCAACGAAAAACTAGGATGTAAGGTGGCGTTAATCCTTTCTTTGGGGAGCTTTTGGCTCCCCATTGAATCCTAAACAAAAATATTGTTTGGATCGAAGGCGATCGTTTGTAGGGTTCAACTCCCTTCCTCTCAACGATAAACAAGGATGTAAGGTGGCGTTAATCCATTCTCTGGGGAGCATTAGCTCCCCATTGAACTTTTATATAAGCTCATTTTATTGTCGCTGCCAACTCATTCAACAACCCATCCCAATACACACCTCCTCGATTTGTTCCTAGTCTAACCACAATTGTATTATTGATTGGGTTCACATAAACGTACTGGCCTAGATGCCCTTGCATATAAAAATCAACTATCCCTTTATTACTCTTGTTACTATAATCAGGGCAATGCCACCATTGATATCCATAAAAATCGTCTTTAGAGTTACTTGATTTTTCTACAGACGCCTTTACCCATTCCGCAGGGACTACTTGCCTACCTTCCCAAGCTCCACCGTGCAGATATAGCCTTCCCATTTTCGCATAATCAACTGCTTTTGCATTAATACAACAAAAAGCTTTTTCCATACCCCCTTTGCGATCTAGGCTCCAAGTCGCGCCGAACTCTGTTCCAATCTTTTTCCAAATTTTATCCTCACAATATCCAGATAACGATTGCCCGGTTGACTTTTGAATAATCTCACCCAATATCTGAGTAGCAATTGAAACATAATCAAACTGCTTCCCTGGCTCTCCCTTGATCTTCAATTTCTTTAAATGCCGGTCAAGATTGCGACCATAATAACCTATTGCAACATTACCAAAAGGCGAATAATAATTCTCTTTATATGTAATTCCCGTTCTCATATTGAGAACATTTTCAATCGTGATATTCTCGAATCCACTATTTCTAAATTCCGGAATATAATCGGTTATAGGATCCTGCACGGTTCTGATATAACCTTCCTCAATTGCAATGCCAACTAGAGCCGAAACATAACTTTTCGCCATTGAAAAAGAAGTGAAAGTAGTGCTTCTTTCATATTTATCTCCGTACCATTGATAAACAATACTGTCGTTCTTTATGATTACAAATGCAACGGATTTATGTAATTCATTAAACCTGTCTAAATCGACGTCAGAATAAATACTGTACTTAGACAAATTGAAACTCAACACCCGATCACTTACCATAAAATTAAATGGAGTATCTGACTGCTCCAATTCGGAGTTATGAAACTTTTTGTAGTCCGTTATGTTCGCAAAATTGTAAACAAAAAATCGTCCAACATGGCATGAATTAAACAGCAGAGTCAACACAATTAAAATTAAAATCCTCATAGCATATTATGTAAAAGCAAAAACAACTTCTCATCAGTAATCTCACATCCTGACTGAATCATATTGAATAATTCTAGTTCCCTTTGCTTTGCATACTTCTTAACACCGGAATAAATTTCAATCCCACTAACTGAATTATGCACAGCACGCTTGATCGCAGCAACATCCAACAAGTCAACATCTCGCGAAGTCAATGCGATAAGTTTAATTTCTTCAGCATTACATTCAAAATACCTTGCTTCATTTTTCGCTCGATACTCAAGGTATCGAACGCCTTCAAGCACTTTTTGCTGCACAACATCGCTAAAAGTATCTACTAAAATATCCGCCTCTTTTGGAGTGTCTTTTTTTATTTTCTCCCAATCGTTACTTTCAATTCCATTGGAAATAAGAAACTGGATAAACTCTTGTTCAAGTTCTTTCAATTCATCTATTGTCAATCTCCTGTACTTCATCAATCTTTTCGAATTACGTGCCTAAAGACACCAACAAATGAATGGGCATTTAATGGAAATTCCAAAACAACATGCAGAATACTTAAAAACAATAATACTTTTAAACCAACCGTATAGTCATATACGTATAGTGAAACACTTAACACCCATATTACAGCGGTAAAAATCAAATGAATCTTAGAAGTTTTGTGCCAGCCTATAATAGATGTTTTTGAAAACCAGTTCAAATAATGATAAGTATAGGCAAACGCTATAAATCGTTGAAGTTGGATGCCAAAATCATTGAAAAGTGAGTCATTTGCAATGTTCCAAGGTGTGGGCTGATTAAAGTTCATTACGACCGCATTTAACGAATGAAAACTAGAGTTTCGGTATGCATTAATGCCTGCATCAAAATCGATAGTACCAGAATATGTCGGCACTAAAAAGCAAAGTGCACCACACACAAAGAAAAGTAATACTCCTAAAAGACCAGATTTCGAATTGTTCTTCAATGCCCCATATAACATGAAAATTCCGGTAAAAAGAAAAACGTGAATTAAAGTGGGCAACAAAGTTCCTATTAAATGTGAATATATTTCCAAATCTAGATAGGAGAATATCACTCCAACACCAAACCCTCCAACTAATGCTATTATTTTTTTGCGCCAAGAAGAAACAAAGGCCATTGCTACACTACCTATAAGCCCCGCAAGCACTATATGGTTCATCTTTATCCTGAAATTTCCTACAACTTCTCGCCAATCATTTCCAAACCAACTCACTTTTATTTCTGCTGGAAAATCATTAAAGAAAGACAGGAACAAATAAGTCCCAGACCAAATAATGGCAACCAAAACTAAAGGGAGAAAATCATATTTACCTGTTGTGAAAAAATTTTTCTTTCTAAGCCAGCTTATTTCTGTGAGATAATGCAATGGCCCAAGCACTGCATATGAAAAAAGAAACAGCCAAAATGGTAATGAAAATGCAATGACTAGAGAGGAAATCATTAATCCTATGTTCAATCTATTAATCTTATTGTTCTCCTGACTCAATTGCTAACTATTGTATCTCTCATTTTCTTGCTAAATGTACCTTGTTAATCATATAAATGAAAAATCCCCTTTTCAAATTGAATTTCTGGTCCAATACACGGATTGATGTAATCAATGGTCCAAAAATAAACACCTTCTTCCATTATGCCTTTGGAACCCATTCCATCCCAAGAATTACTAATCGAATTAGATTCAAATAACTGTATGCCCCATCGATTGTAAATAACAATGTGGTATTTCTGAATATTCAAACCTGATATTTTAAACTCGTCATTCTGACCATTTCCATCTGGAGTAAAAACGTTTGGCACCATAATACTCGTCTTCGGATTAATTGTAACCGAAATAGAGTCTGAAGCAAAACAACCATTAAATTCGTAATCAAGTGTGTAAACTCCAGTTGAGTTGACCTCAATAATTTGTTCCGTTTCTGAGGTGCTCCAGAAATAACTTGACCCCTCATCAGATGACAAAATTACTGGTTCACACGAAACGATATCTGAACCCAGATCTATTTCCAACGGAATAGAATTTACTTCAATAATTGCATTCAAAACACATCCGATGCTATCAGCGATTGTTAGTGATAAAGTTCCTGAATTTAACCCCTCAAACAAACCAGACGTCTGAGATGAACCGTCCAAACTATAGGTGTACGGACCTATACCGCCACTTGCAACTACATCTATTAATCCATTCTCAAACCCGCAATTTTCATCGATTACATTAAGAATTAAATAACTTAATGTGTTTGTGTCTCCAACATCAACAATTAAAGAGTCCATACACCCCAGAGAATCTGTAACTACAATAGTATATTGCCCAGGGTACAGCTCCGTAAAAAGGCCATTAGACTGAGGACCAATTCCAATGTTATAACTAAAAGGCGAAACTCCAGATTCACCATTAACTTCTATTTCGCCATTATTCTTCGCGCACAATGCATCCGAAACATAAACTAAGCTAATCTCAATTAACACGGAATCAATAATCGTTACTTCAAGGGTGTCTGTGCATCCTCCTGCATCAATTACTTCAACGGAATACACTCCAGCAGCGAGTCCATTAAAAATTCCTGATGACTGATTTCCGAAACCAATATTATAAGCATACCCTAGCGCCCCACCGGATCCTTCCACCTCCAAAGATCCATTTGAGCCAGAACAATTTTCAGAATTCTGACTTAGCAATGTTAACGCCAAAGTTGATGTGTCCGAAACCTCTACATTAACAAGATCTGCACATCCAGCAGAATCAGTGACCAATACCAAATAACTTCCACTCATTAGCCCAGAAAAACTCCCTGACATTTGCGGTCCTACCCCAATATCATAAGAATAATCTCCTAGGCCTCCTGACCCAACAACTGTAAATGATCCATTTGGCATATTACATTCTGAAGGTGTCAATCCAACTAAAGACCCAATAACTGCACTGCCCACGCTAGCGAGAGCAATCAAACTATCAACAGAACACCCTGCTGAATCAGTAACCGTAATGGTATAAAACCCGGGGCCTATTCCCGCATATAAAGAATCGCTAGGACCAGAAAACCATTGATAAGTGTAAGGCGCAGCTCCTCCCGACACCGCAGCTACATTAATGCTCCCATTATTTAGTCCACAATCTGAAGGCACCATAATCAATGTCAAATCTATAGATACACCCCAATCAATAACGATTTGTTCATAATCAAAACAACCTGTAATTGTGTCTGAAATTACCAAAAATACAGTGTCACCTTGGTGCATAATAAGTGTGCCTAACGCATTTGTTGTGTCCGCTGCAGAAGTTGGAATTTGCGACTGAAAAGAAGCCATGGTCCCCATCAAACCACTGCTGTCTGTGTATACCAAAGTGCTCAAATCAAAAGCGCTGCATTGTCGTCCAGGATCAACATAATGCAAGTTTGGACCAGGCAAAGAAACCACAATTATGTCTTTTGTTATTTGAGAAGTGAAACAAGAGCTTATTGGAGTGCCTGTTGCCGTATACGTTGTGGTTGAGTCTGGATTAGCATTAACTACAACGCCATCCAAAGTATCCAAACCTATCGATGGCGACCAAGTCCACGTGAAATCATTAACGGCCTGACCAACCACCATGATATCAACTGGATTAGATGTGCACGTAAAAACTGTGTCTGCAACAGGTTCGCAATTAGATATTGGGCCAATTAGATCACCTGCATATTGAAATTGAAATAAATGATTGAGCGCATTATCCGTCTGAGATGAATCGAGTATTATCACATATCGAAAAGTTTCTGCCATACCAGAATCTAGGTTCTCTATAAAGTACGCAAGTGAAATGGCTTCATCTGCCGATGATACAGAACCCGGAGTACCCACTATGCCGCCAGTGCCATAATTCCATAAGTCGGATGCATCCCGATTCGAAAAACCTCCATATGTAACTCTAAAATTCTCCCCAAATGCTGCTAAACCAATGTAAGAACCCCATGGTAAAGATTGTTCCGCAGTTACTAATGCTTTAGAACATGCAATGTCCCCTTGACTGATAATGGAATTCACTGTACTGTAATTGCCCGTTAAATAAACGTTGTTATCTGGATCAATATTTCGGTGGTAGTAGATTGTATCAATTATCCCTGGCCCATTATTTTTAATGGTTACTTCTGTACTATAAAACAGATCGGCTTGGTTAAGGCTATAGTTTATATGAATCGACACGTCATATCCTGACCCAACATAATCTCCATCCCAGCATACAGACATAGCACCACTATTATTGACATAATCGGTTATGAATCCTGGAATCATTTGTGGGGTTCCTGTAGTTCCTGTAGTTCCTGTAGTTCCTGTAGAATAAAAAGAACAATTATTATTCGCCTTAACCCCTTCAATACCTCCTAATTCAATCCCCCAACCGTTCTCGGGGTCTCCTGGAGTGAAAAAATCTCCATCAAATTGTGACCAACTGGACATAGTTGGATCCGTAACAAATCCTAGGTATGGATTAGCGGAACGAAAATGGGCACCTGCAACAAATCCTAAAGCCGTATCTGCACCTTCAAAACCACCGTCGCCGGCAATACCAACCTCGACGTAATTTCCAATTAAATAAGCATTAGAGCCTATTATTTGGGCATTCGTCAAGTTCGAGAAAAACACGCTAAATAACACGACACGGAAACACCGATAAATTGACATAAATTAAATACTTGATGAATAAAACTACTTCTTTTATATCATTTTCTAACTCCTCAAAATAAGTAATAAAATAAGTTTCTTGAACTACAGGATATAATAACTCATAATCCTATCGTACAAGATTAAACAATTAGATAGCAAAAAATACGCCTTTAACAAACAGATCTAACTATATTATTGTACAGTTTTTGACCCCTGCCTACACTTTAATCAAGTCTCAACCTCCTCATGTGCTTGATTCTTTTGTAAGAGAATTTAATGTAATCTAGAAATAGTATGTTATTTGTTGTACAGCCATCAACATCTTTCTTGAATTTAAACACATCCAGATGAAAAAAATTGTCCTTTTCTTATTTCTTGCGATAAGCATTAATATTGAAACATCCTATTGTCAAATTTCGAAGATCAAAATTAAAAAAGACACTGCTTTTGTAAATGGGGAAGAATGTCTCAAAATAAAATCAAACTATGGAAATTGCACCATGAATGACCTGGATGGAAATGATATTTTATACTGTCAATGGTTCTTGAAAACAGATACTCATCCAGCATATAGCAAAATAATTTTTTTAGAAGAAAAAATTACAGTTACCAATTACTCCACTCCGTTCTCAAAAAAAAACTTAATTCAAACACTGATATCGGATAAGGTTTTAGTAGAATGCAAATTAAATCCTAAAGCACCTTCTTTTTAGCTAACGTTTATACTTACTATCAGGGCACAACTAAATATAAAAAATAGAGACCTTGAAAGGAAATCAATTCAGTTCTCATAATTACGTTTTTAACGTATGAATTTAATTTTCCTTCCGAACGTATTTTATTTTATCCTTGAAGCCTTTGTCCTCATAAAATGCAATCATCTCTGCATTAGAAGGAGATGCTAAATACGTAATCACTCCATCCAATTCTTTTTCCTCTAATGAGGAAAAGTTTCTAATCTTCGACATGACCAATGAGTGATCTAATGAATGGAGGTATAACTCATCTTCCTTTAGGCTGAGCGCAATCGTAGTATAAAAGCCATTTTCCTGTAAATAATTAAAGTAATAAACCCCATTTACTTTCTTCATTACACCAGACTTTTGGGGTGCAAAAATCAGCTCATGAGCATAATGCAAAAAAACAGCTGTATCATCTATTATCTTAACCGGCAATCCCTGCGCTTCATGAATCCCGAATATTTTATTTTTTCTGATCTCATACTTTTCAGAAGAATCAACTTCAGAAACACTCAAAAACATGACTACCGGATACCTACAATAAACAGAATCCCTAGCAACAATCACCACTGTATTTCTATCTTCATCTTTCATATATTCTCCTACAATCTGACCAATTATTTGCGATATCTCTTCGACACCTTCAGGCTGCGCTTTTTGAAAATAAAAATCACTTCTAGCCTGACAATGGCTGAATTCACTCCATAAAAAAACTAAAAATAGTAGGCTTATCTGTTTCATTAAAATCATTGCATTATCTTTAAAAATAAGAAATCATTGTCACTCTGTAGTTGTCAATTCTAGAACTTAATTACTTTATCCCTTTTTGTAAATGAAAAAATGGCTTTATAAAGAATCCAAGGAGCCAAACTTGGTGTCGCAGCTACAACAGGACCTTAATGTATCGTACACTGTTGCTAGTCTATTGGTTCAACGAGAGATTCCAGATTTTGATACAGCTAAAACATTTTTTAACCCCAAATGGAATCATACCCATGATCCTTTTTTGATGCGCGACATGGATGCTGCTATTAACCGTATCCAATTAGCCATAAGAGACAAGCAAAAAATCTTAATCTATGGTGATTACGATGTTGATGGCACAACGGCTGTCTCGTTAGTTTATTCTTTCTTCGCAAAGCTACATGAAGAAATAGCCTATTATATCCCTGATAGATACAAAGAAGGCTACGGTATTTCTAAAGCCGGGGTGGAATATGCAATTGCTAATGGATTCGGATTAATAATCGCTTTAGATTGTGGAATAAAAGCCATAGACCATGTTGATTTCGCAAAAAAAAACAACATTGACTTTATTATTTGTGATCATCATCGACCGGGAAATGAACTCCCAAAAGCCTCTGCTGTATTAGACCCAAAAAGAGAAGATTGCGACTACCCCTTCAAAGAGCTCTGTGGGTGCGGAATCGGATTTAAATTAATACAAGCATATTCTTCAACAATCGGCCTTAGCGATAGTGATTTGCACGTATATCTGGATCTAGTTGCTATTGCAATTGCTGCGGACATGGTTCCTATTAACAATGAAAATCGCATCCTGTGCTATTTCGGTCTTAAACAAATAAATAGTAATCCTCGTATGGGCATAGTCCCCTTTATTAAAGCTGCAAAAAAATCTAAATTCAATGTTTCCGACCTGGTATTTAGTATTGCGCCAAAGATCAATGCAGCAGGTAGAATTCATAGCGGGAAGAAGGCGGTCGATTTACTTATTTCGGATAGTTTGCAAACTGCTAACGAAATTTCCGAACAAATCAACAATTACAACCTTGAGAGGCGATCAATAGATAAAACGATTACTGAGCAAGCCCTTGAAATGATAGCATCCAATGCTGAACTTCAAAATAAAAACACAACGGTGCTCTATTCTCCTAACTGGCACAAAGGCGTTATTGGAATTGTTGCATCGCGATTAATGGAAACTTATTACCGACCAACCATCATCCTAAGTAAGTCTGGAGATGTAGTTTCTGGCTCAGCTCGGTCCGTAAGAGATTTTGATGTTTACAATGCATTACAAGCTTGCACAAACGAAATTCTTCAATTTGGTGGTCATATGTACGCTGCCGGTCTTACAATAGCAGAAGATAAAATTGTAGAATTCAGTAATAAATTTGAATCTGTTGTTCAACAAACCATTCGTCCAGAGCAGCTCATACAACAAATTGAAATTGACAAAGAAATCGAATTTCAAGAGCTGGAGCCAGACATTCTAAGAAATCCTTTACCCAAGCTATATCGAATCCTTGAACGTTTCGCACCATTCGGGCCGTCAAATAGGCGCCCGGTATTTGTCACACATAATGTAGTGGATAATGGCTACTCAAAAGCAATAGGTGCCGACGAATCACATTTAAAATTAAATATCAAACAGGAAAAGTACCCACACATATTTGTGTCAGGCATTGGATTTAAATTCGGCCATTTGGCCGCAATGGTAAAATCTGGCACTCCATTTTCAATTGCATACACCCTTGAATTAAACGAATGGAACAATCAAGTTCAGTTACAGCTCAATGTGAAAGATATTCGATTTGAATCGAATTTATAGTTTTTCATATTAATCCCAATTAAAAATAACAGCACATAAAAAAAGCCCCACATAAGCGGGGCTTTTAAAATTTTTTCTACGCTCATTTATTACTTCAGCACAAGTGATTTTGAGGTAACAAAC
>Ga0115568_10002692_pt1 | contig 12284 bp, 9 predicted proteins | sample COGITO_mtgs_1204_FD_87296 | JGI IMG/M metagenome (GOLD analysis project Ga0115568, IMG submission 87296) | Pelagic marine microbial communities from North Sea - COGITO_mtgs_120426 | ecosystem: Environmental > Aquatic > Marine > Epipelagic | place: Germany:Helgoland, sampling site Kabeltonne...
AGTAAAGAGCATCAATTTTACAGAGATTATTTTGGAGCCTTATTCGCTTATATAGCACAACGAGTACCTGAAATTTCAGATCAATACTTCCCCGTTGATGACGCCATGCGTACGGGTTATGTTTGGGATTATGGACCCTTTGAATATTGGGATTTAATTGGTTTAGAAAAAGGAATCGAATTAGTTGAGGCAATCGGAGAGACACTACCTCAATGGATTTCTGATTTGAAGGCTACGGGAGAAAATACCTTTTATAAACAAGAAAAGGGACATAAAAAATATTTCAATATTCAGTCTAAGAAATTTGAGATTGTTCCCGGTTCAGAAGCCTTTATTATTTTAGATACCTATCGTGAAAACGCTCCGATAATTAAGAATAGTGAATGTACTGTTCATGATATTGGAGATGGAGTTATGTGTCTTGAATTTACAAGTAAAAGTAACGCTATTGGTGAAGGTATTGGACGTGCAATGGATGAGGTAGTTCGAATTGCAGAAGAAGGTAACTGGAAAGGTATTGTGATTGGGAATAATGGAAAACAATTTTCTGTTGGAGCCAATTTGATGAATGTTGGGATGTTGGCCATGCAGAAACAATTTGAACCTTTGGGTCAAATGATTGATGATTTTCAACAAATTAATATGCGAATACGAACATCCAAAATCCCCGTAGTTGTAGCTACTCAAGGCTACGTTTTTGGAGGTGGATGTGAAATTGCCATGCATTGTGATGCCGGGATTTATGCTGCTGAATCCTATATTGGATTGGTAGAAGTGGGAGTAGGTCTATTGCCTGGAGGAGGAGGAACCAAAGAATTTGCTGTTCGGGCGAGTGACGAATTTTTTGAAGGAGATGTTCAGTCCCCAACATTAATAAAATACTTTAAAACTATCGCTACAGCAGCGGTTTCCACTTCTGCATACGAAGCGTATGATTTAAATTATTTAAAAGAAGGACGCGACTTTGTTAGTGTTAACACTCCAATGAATATTGGATTAGCAAAAGACAAAGTATTACAATTATCAAAAAACTACATGCCTCCCTCGGTTAGAGAAGATATTGAAGTTCTTGGTAGAGGTGGATTGAGTGTATTGTATTCGGCTATAAACGAATTCAGATTGGGTGAATATATGTCAGATTATGATGTGGAGATTGCTCGTAAAATTGCTTATGTAATTTGTGGGGGTGATTTAACTAGTGCTCAAAAAGTAAGTGAACAGTATTTATTGGATATTGAAAGAGAAGGTTTTTTAAGTCTTTTAGGAAATCAAAAAACCTTAGACCGTATCCAATATCTCCTCATGAATAATAAACCTTTAAGAAACTAAACAATGGAAGCATATATTATCAAAGGCTACAGATCAGCTGTAGGAAAAGCAAATAAAGGAGGATTTAAAAACTATCGTTCCGATGATTTAGCAGTAGAAGTAATCAAACATTTAATGGCAGCTGTTCCTGAGGTTGATCCAAAGTCAATAGACGATGTAATTGTGGGCTGTGCTAATCCAGAAGGAGAGCAAGGGCTGCAAGTAGGTCGTTTGATTGCAGCTAGAGCTTTAGGAAAAGAAGTTCCCGGAATTACGATTAACCGTTATTGTGCATCAGGTTTGGAAGCAATCTCACAAGCTGTCGCAAAAATTAATGCTGGTTTTGGTCATATCTATCTAGCTGGTGGAGCTGAAAGTATGAGTATGATCCCAATGACAGGTTACAAGCTAGCTCCGAGTTATAAAGCCAATTTGGAAAATCTAAATTATCACGTCGGTATGGGAGCAACTGCAGAAGCAGTAGCTGCCAAATATGGTATTACTAGAGAAGCAGCTGATCTTTTTTCTTTTGAGTCTCACAATAAAGCGGCCGCCGCAATTGATGGGGGTAAATTTAATGACCAGATTGTTCCCATTGAGGTTGAAGAGGTTTTTGTGGCCGACGGAAAACGAGCGACTAAAACCCATACGGTCTCTATGGATGAGGGAGTAAGACGTGAAACTAGTTTGGAGGGATTAGCAAAATTACGTCCCGCCTTTAAAGTAAAAGGTGTCGTAACTGCAGGTAATGCTTCTCAAACTTCTGATGGAGCTGCGTTTACTTTGGTGGTCAGCGAAACCATGGTAAAGCAATTGAATTTAAAACCTATTGCTCGTTTAGCAGCTTGCGCTGTGGGGGGTGTTGATCCTTTGTATATGGGAATTGGACCTTGCATAGCGATTCCAAAGGCACTGAAACAAGCAGGTTTACAACTGAGCGACATTGAACAAACGGAGTTAAATGAAGCGTTTGGAGCTCAAGCATTAGCAGTAATTCAAGAAGCAGGATTAAATCCAGAAACAGTCAATGTAAACGGAGGCGCTATTGCATTGGGGCATCCACTGGGATGTACAGGCGCAAAGCTTACAATACAATTGTTAGATGAAATGCAACGACGCAAACAGCGCTATGGTATGGTTACTGCCTGTGTGGGTGGGGGTCAAGGAATTGCAGGTATTTTCGAACGATTATAATCTCATGAATACAGAAACACATCTTTTAGGTAAACGCGAATCTTCGAAAATTCAGATTCGCGAACGCCTATTGGACGAGTCTCTAAAGTTGTTTTCATCAAGAGGTTTGGAAAAAACTACCGTAGCCGATATTGTTGAACAAAGTGGTATTGCCCGTGGTACTTTCTATAATTACTTCCCAGATGTTAATTCTCTATTTGATGCTATTATTTCTCAAATGAATGGAAATATTCAAACTGAAATTAAGGCTAATAGAGAGAAGTCACTCTCCGTTTATGACTATCTATTTGCAACCTTTAAATGCTATTTTGATTTTATAGGTTCTCCTCAAATGATAGATTTTCATGTGATTAACCAGGCGCACATTCGTCAAAGCTCTTACCAAAGTGAAATAATTAAAACCATAGTCAAAGACTTAATTCGAGATTTAAAATCTTCAAAACGGATTAAGGATTTTAATGAAAAATACGAATTTCTTCTTTTGAGTTTTATGCTCGTGGGCGCGCCTCCTGAACTTTTTTTAGCAACCCATACTTCTGATATTAATCTCAGTAGCGAGCAATTGGCCACTTTCTTAGCCAAGGTGTTTCATAAAGTATTGATGGAGTAGGGTTTAATCTTAACTCCCCAACAGAACATAAATTAAAACGGTAATCACACAAAGGCTAATTGAAAAGGGTGTTGTGTATTTCCACGTTTTTAAGTCTAATAAAGCGGGTTGTGCTTCCCATTCCTTTTGGGATTGTGGATACCAATAGGAAACTCCAAACATCACCACTACATTCAATACAAATTCAATTCCCCATACATGCACAAAATGAATGTCTACTGGGAAGATAAAAGTAGTAAGTATGTAAAAGGTCAATCCTATAATTAAAGCTGCTTTGGCTGCAGTAGCTGAAATGGTTTTGGTTAAAAATCCTGCCAACATGATAGAGGCTATGGGAATGAAGAAAATACCATTCAATTGTTGTAGGAGTTGATAGAGCCCGTCAGGTGCATTAGCTACAAAAGGAGCGACTAGAATAGCAAAAAAAGCTAAAACTGCAGAGGTTAATTTTCCTACACCCACCAATTTTCTGTCTGCACAATCTTTCTCAAAAATCCCTTTGTAAATATCAATACTAAAAATAGTGGCGGCGCTATTTAAAACACTATTGAAGGTGCTCAAAACCGCTCCCATAACGATGGCAGCAAAAAGACCAATCAATCCTACAGGGAATACTTTTTTGATGAGTTCTGGGTAAATCATGTCTTGATTTTCATAGAGCGAATCACCATAATAATAAAAGCCAATGACACCGGGAAGAATAATAATTAAGGGGACTAGTATTTTTAATACGCCCGTGTATAGAAGTCCTTTTTGGGCTTCTACTAAACTTTTAGCACCTAAGGCGCGCTGGATAATGGTCTGGTTCATGCTCCAAAAATAAAGTTGATTGATGATCAACCCTGTAAAAAGGACACCAAAAGGAAGGATAGAATCAGAAGCCCCCACCACATTAAATTTTTCTGGCGCATGATTATAAACTGTTTTTAAACCCGTAAAAATATTTCCTTCGCCAATGCTTGCTAAAGCAATACAAGGCACCGCCAAGCCCCCAATCAATAGACCATATCCATTTATTGTATCTGAAACAGCAACAGCCTTTAATCCTCCAACAATAGCATAGAGTGATCCCAATAAACCAATGCCAATTACGGTAATCGTGATTCCTTGTTGTTGAGAAACACCTAGGACTTCTGACACATTAAAAATACTTTCTAAATTAATTGCCCCAGTATATAATACGATAGGTAACAAGGTGACTACAAAAGAGATCATCAAGAAAAAAGCCACTAAGGTTCGGGTGGTTTTATCAAAACGCTGTTCCAAATATTGAGGTATGGTTGTCAATCCCATTTTTAAATATTTGGGTACAAAATATACTGCAGCAACGATTAGTGCTAGTGCCGAGGTTACTTCCCAAGCGATAATGATAAATCCATTTTTATAAGAAGAACCATTCATCCCGATCAAATGCTCGGTAGAGATATTGGTCAATAACATGGACCCTGCAATCACAACCCCCGTAAGACTTCTTCCACCTAAAAAATAACCATCTTGGGAACTGAGGTTCTCTTTCCTTAATTTATACCAAGAGTAAAAAGCAACAAAAGCGGTGTAAGCAATAAAGGTTAGTAAGGTTGTCATAGTCTGTTTTTAATTCATCATTTCTGTTAAGGTAACTACCCTTTTTTCTAGAATAGATTTTTTTGCTGCCAAGCTAATCAGCATACTTTTTAGACCCTCACTTGCGCTGATTGGAGAGGATGTTTGTTGCATAAGACTTTTAATAAAGGCTATTAATTCCATTCTATAGGAGTCTGCATAGCGTTCTAAAAAAAAGTCTTGTATTACGGGAGTGTAAAAACCTGATTCATCGGCACTATAATGTTGATCTAGGGTTTTATTCTTTGCTCCTGTCATTCCCTTACTTCCAAAAACTTCAATCCGCTGATCGTAACCATAACTTGAATTACGACTGTTATTGATACAGGCCATTCCCCCTTTTTTAAAAGTAAGTGTGGTAATTGCAGTATCAATATCCCCTAATTCTTCAATAGCAGGAGCGCCAAAAACAGTAGCACTAGCATAAACACTTTCTACTTCATCGTCCATTAAATAGCAAGCCATATCAAAATCATGTATTGCCATATCTAAAAAGAGTCCTCCTGAAGTTTTTATATATTCTAGGGGGGGAGGCCCAGGGTCTCTACTGGTTATAATGATGAGGTGAGGAGTGCCAATGGTATCATTAGTGATTTTTTCTTTTACTTTTAAAAAGCTGGGATCAAACCTTCGATTAAAAGCAACCATGAAATGCACTTTACTGGATTCAACAAGTGATACCACTTCTTGCACAACAGACAAAGAAAGGTCCATGGGTTTTTCACAGAAAATTGCTTTTTTAGCTTCAATGCAAAGTTTAATATGTGAGGCGTGAAAAGCAGTGGGGGAGGCAATGATAATAGCGTCAATTCCTGAATTTCCCAATAAACCTTCAATTTCATCATAAAATTGAGTCACCCCAAATTGCTTGGCATACACTTGCGCCTCTGCATTGGCATGTGCAATAGCAACAACTTCTGCTTGGGGAATAAATCGTGTAATATTGGAAAGGTGTATTTTCCCAATTCTTCCCATTCCTACAATACCAATTGTAATCAATTTCATAAGTTAATTAAGATATTATTTTTAAATGATTCAGTAGCCATTTCTGCAATATATGAAGCTTGTGTTCCATCATGTGCGCTGATTTCTGGATATCTCTCTTCTACAATACAGGCAATGAATTCCTGAATTTCATTTTTGAAAGCAACATCAAAACGTTCATTAAACGATTGAGAACATTCTTTTCTTACCCCTTCTTTATCAAGTATTTCCACTAAATTTTTCTGTGGTACTGATCCAATTCTGAGGGTGGCGTGGGTACCTACAATTTCGGTTTCTACATTATAACCATGTGCTGCAGTGCGACCCGCAAAGATGAAAGCCATAGCCTCGTTCTCAAATTTCAGAAGTGCCGAAACATTATCTCCATCATCATACTGTTTGTATTCCTGATGAAGATAACACCCTCCTATGGCATAAATACTAGTGGGTTCTACTTTTAAAAACCAACGTGCTAAATCAAAGTCATGTACCGCCATATCTATAAATTGACCTGGACTGTGTGCTGCATATTTTAGTGCTCCTTCTATGGCTGAATTAGGATCTACACTATAGCCTCTAAAGAGAATAGGTCGGCCAATTTTTCCCTCATCAATACATTTTTTGGCATATAAATAGGAAGGGTCATAACGCCGCATAAACCCAAGCATAAATACTTTTGACGGATTTTCTGCAACTATTTTTTCAACTTCTTTACAGGCGTCTATAGTGGTAGCTAATGGTTTTTCACAAAAGACATGAAGCCCCTTTTTAAGGCAATAGATGCTTTGCTCTGCATGAAAATTTGAAGGAGAAACCAAGATCACTGCATCTAGATCTATTGTTTCCACCATTTTTTTAATGTCGGTAAAGCAGTTGGTTACACCCAACTTTTCTTTTGCTTTTTTTAGCTCCTCTTCCGAATGGCTACATACTGCAATTAGGCTAGCGTTTTTTGTAGAAGTAATATTTTCTGCGTGTGTAAATCCCAAGCGACCCAAACCCACAACTCCAACTCGAATTTTATTCATTTATAGTTATTCTGATGAAACCAAATATAGTAATAAAAGAATTTCAGTTTATTTTTTAAATAACAGTCATTTAACAGTTATTTCCTATCGTCCTCCCAAACCAATATTTCATTTCTCCGTTCGGCAAAAAAACCAGAACATTTTCCATCCCCCATTCCTGTGATACCTCCGTTGGGAGCACATATCAGGGTACATTCATCATCATACAATTCACTAAAAAAATCGCAGCAGTATTGTGGGAAGAAGTAAACTGTTTTTCCTTCAAAGGTATACCGATAAACTTTTGCTGGCGGATTCCGAACCTCTTCTTTTTGTATGGCTGCTATCTTTTGTGTTATGCAATCAGGGGTTTTTACGGACCCTTCTTCTTTGTTACAATTAAAAAAAAAGAGGGTGAGAAGAAGATAAAGGATAGGCGAATGTTTCATGAGCAGCTACACTTTTAAATCATAATTTTTTGACCACATAGGTCACCACTCCCCAGATAATCAATTCGTTTTCTTCGGTAATTTTTATGGGTTGGTATTTGAGATTTTCAGGGATTAGAAGGATCTCGTCTTGGGTTACTTTAAGGCGTTTTACGGTAAATTCTCCATCAATAAAACAGATGGCAATTTTGTTGTCTGCAGGTTCAAGGCTGCGGTCAATGACTAATAAATCTCCATCATCCAAACCGGCTCCTTGCATGGATTCACCAGCAACCCGCGCATAAAAAGTAGCTTCTTCATTCCGAACCACCTCTTGGTCAATACTGATGCGTAATTCTTTAAAATCATCTGCAGGAGAAGGAAAACCGGCGGAAATACCTTCTTGTGCCCAGTGCATTTTTTTGTGGTGCTCTTGATCGGGGTGAAAGAAAACTAATTTTTTTGATTCCATATTTATTTTACAATAATGACTTCGTTGAGTTCTGTAGTGAACCGCTGCGATAAATGTTCTTGTCTCATTTTCCAGGTCCGCTTTAAATCTTGATTTCCCAGTTTTATGCGATGTGGCCCAAAGCGTTTGTGAATTTTGTCGAAGCTTTGCATGACGGCCAAATGCTTTTCGTTATTATTTTGAAAAAGAGTTAATTGACGTTCTTCTGTAGGGACTAGTCCCATGATCATCACTCCTGCTTTTTTATAATGAATTCCTTCTCTGAACATTTTTTTTAAGCCCATGATGGCGTATTTGCTTAAGGTAATGCTTGAATTAGTTGCATGGGGTAGGGGTAACACACAGCTATTACGATAGGGAATACTTCCTTTTTTATGGGGATCACTTTTTACAAAAACTAAGAGTGCATTACAACTACTTTGCTGTTTGCGCATTTTTTCCGCACAGCTTGTGGCAAAGGTTGAGATACGTTCTTCTAAATCTGAATAACGAGTCAGTGTCCCTTCAAAACTTCGGGTCGTGGCAATTCCTTTTTTGGGAGGCGTAATTTCTTCGAGTTGTATGGAGGGAATTCCTGATAAATCTTTTTTTAACCGCAAACCCAAGACACTCATGTGTTTTCGTACCCATTCGTCAGGGAGTTGTGTGAATTGCAAGGCGTTGGCAACTCCAATGGTTTCTAAGCGTTTTCTGTGTTGCCTGCCTATACCCCAAACGTCACCTATTTCTGTCCACTTCAAGGCTTTAATTCTTTTTTCTTCGGTGTCAATACAATAAACCCCTCGGGTGCGGGCAGCAAATTTTTTAGCAATTTTATTGGCGATTTTAGCTAAGGCTTTTGTGGGTGCCATCCCTACAGAGACAGGAATACCTGTCCATTGCCTTACTTGCTTACGCATTCGATACCCCTCTTGTTCTAAATCAAATAAATCAAAACCTTTGAATTGTAAGAAAGCCTCATCGATACTATAAACCTCTATGTTGGGAGTATATTTTTCTAGTATCGTCATTACCCGACTGCTCATGTCGCCATAGAGGGGATAGTTGGAAGAAAACACTTTAATGCCTTGTTGCTTAAATTGTTGTTTGTATTGAAAAGCAGGAGCTCCCATGGGAATACCTAATGCTTTGGCTTCATTGCTTCGCGCAATCACACAGCCGTCATTATTGGAGAGGATGACCACGGGCTTGCCTTCCCATTGCGGTTGAAATACCCGCTCACAGGAGGCGTAAAAATTATTACAATCAACGAGTGCAAACATGTCGAAAAAGGTATTAAAATGTTCCTTAATAAAGAGGGGTTTTAAAAAAAGTTTTCCCCTTTTTAAGCCTCTTTTTTTGTGGCGAAAAAATTGATATATAAAACACGTATTTTTTAAGAAATAAAGACCCACTTTAGGCAAAAGTTGTAATTTTGACATTAAGATTTTAGTATCAAACCATTGCATGGATAATTATTCGTTTTTAAACGCTGCGCATACTGAACATTTTGCAGAACTATATGATCAATATTTACAGCAACCAGATAGTGTAGAGCCCAGTTGGAGAGCTTTTTTTCAAGGATTTGACTTTGGAATGGAAAATAATGGTGGTGCAGCTGTTAATTCTCAAGTAGAGGTGCCGGAGCAGGTACAAAAAGAATTCCGTGTCGTAAAGTTGATTGATGGATATCGTACCCGTGGGCATTTATTTACAAAAACAAATCCTGTTCGTGATCGAAGAAAATACACTCCTACATTAGATATTGAAAATTTCGGTTTGTCTCAAGGCGACTTAGCGACAGTGTTTAATGCAGGAGAAATTATGGGTATTGGCCCAAGTTCATTGCAAACAATCATTGAGCATTTACAAAAAATTTACTGTGATTCTATAGGGATTGAATATATGTATATCCGGAATCCAGAAAAATTGAATTGGATTCAGCAACGTTTGAATGTTAATGATAATCATCCCAAATTTTCAGTAGAGCAAAAGAAGCACATTCTTAAAAAACTAAACCAAGCGGTTGGTTTTGAAAATTTTCTACATACCAAATACGTTGGCCAAAAGCGCTTTTCTCTTGAAGGAGGGGAATCTCTAATTCCAGCATTAGATGCCATCGTAGAGGCAGCTGCCAATCAAGGTGTGGAAGAATTTGTTATGGGAATGGCACACCGCGGACGATTAAATACCCTGACCAATATTTTTGGAAAGTCAAGTAAAGATATTTTTAGCGAGTTTGATGGAAAAGATTACGAGGAGGTTATTTTTGATGGTGATGTAAAATACCATTTAGGATGGACTTCACAGCGTGTTACTGATAATGGGAAACACATAAACATGAATATCGCTCCTAATCCTTCACATCTCGAAACTGTAGGAGCCGTAGTGGAAGGGATTACACGTGCAAAACTGGAAAATAAATTTAAGGGAAATACGAATAAAGTTTTACCCATTATTGTTCATGGAGACGCAGCAATAGCTGGGCAAGGCTTGCCCTATGAGATTGTTCAGATGGCAGGTTTAAAAGGCTATGGTACTGGAGGTACGGTTCATATTGTTGTGAATAATCAGATAGGATTTACTACAAACTATTTAGATGCTCGAACCAGTACGTATTGTACAGATGTGGCCAAAGTGACCCTTTCCCCGGTAATGCATGTAAATTCTGATGATGCTGAAGCGGTTGTGCATGCTACTCTCTTTGCGTTGGATTACAGAATGCGTTTTGGAGGCGATGTATTTATTGATCTTTTGGGTTACAGAAAATATGGTCATAATGAAGGCGACGAACCTCGATTTACCCAACCCCAATTATATAAAGCCATTGCGAAGCATCAGAACCCCAGAGATATCTATGCTGCCGGACTTAAAGCCGCAGGAATTATAGATGATCAATATGTTAAAACCTTAGAAAAGGAATACAAGGATTCCTTGGAACACGATCTGGAAGACTCGCGCAAAGTAAAAACAACTGTAATTACTCCGTTTATGGCGGATGAATGGAAAACTTTTGAGCGTGTCGATGAAACAGAAATGAGTAAAACTGTCTCAACGGGAGTTTCAAAAGCACTTTTAGATGCTGCTGCTGAGACAATAACTTCTTTACCCAGTGAATTTAATTTTTTAAGAAAAATTGAACGTCTAATTGCTGACCGTAAAGCGATGTACTTTGATAAAAATCAGTTAGACTGGGCAATGGGTGAGCTATTAGCTTATGGTACTTTGCTTCAAGAAGGGTACAACGTAAGACTGTCTGGACAAGACGTGGAACGTGGGACATTTTCTCACCGTCACGCAGTAATTAAATCTGAAAACGCTGAGGAAGAAATTGTTTTATTAAATAGAATCAAACCAGGAGATCAAGGTCATTTTAGTGTCTACAACTCACTTTTATCTGAATATGGTGTAATGGGATTTGATTATGGTTATGCCATGGCAAGTCCAAATACACTGACCCTCTGGGAAGCACAGTTTGGAGATTTTTCAAATGGAGCTCAGATCATGCTTGATCAGTATATATCATCTGCTGAGGATAAATGGAAGCTTCAAAATGGACTTGTGTTATTATTGCCTCACGGATATGAAGGGCAGGGAGCAGAACATTCTTCTGCGAGAATGGAACGCTATCTTCAGCTTTGTGCAAAAGATAATATGTTTGTTGCCAATTGTACTACACCGGCGAATATGTTTCACATTTTGAGACGCCAAATGAAAACGAAATATCGAAAGCCTTTGGTGATCTTTACTCCAAAAAGTTTGTTGCGTCACCCGCAAGCGGTTTCTTCAAAAGAGGAATTCATGAAAGGTTCTTTTCAACCTTTAATTCTGGATGAAACGGTAACCCCAAGCGAAATTAAATCAGTAGTTTTTTGTTCAGGTAAATTCTATTACGATTTATATAAAGCAAGAGAAGAAAAAGGACGTGAGGATGTTGCGTTGATTCGTTTGGAACAACTTTTTCCTCTGCCTGTTAATGAAATTGAGGCAGCTATAGCACAATTTGAAAATGCCAAAGATATTGTATGGGCACAAGAAGAACCGCGAAATATGGGGGCATGGAGTTTTTTACTTTTACAGTTGCCCAATGCACAACGTTTTAGACCCGCAACAAGACGCTATTATGGAGCTCCAGCAGCAGGAAGCGCAATTCGATTCCAGAGACGTCATCAACAAGTAATTGATTATGTTTTTGATCCAACACAAGATAATTTTATAAGAAAACCTAAGAAATAGATCATGATTTTAGAAATGAAAGTTCCTTCTCCAGGAGAATCGATCACCGAAGTAGAAATTGCTCAATGGCTTGTCGCTGATGGAGATTACGTAGAAAAAGATCAAGCGATTGCAGAGGTAGATTCGGATAAGGCTACTTTAGAACTTCCAGCAGAAGTTAGTGGAACGATTACACTCAAAGCTGAGGAAGGAGATGCTGTGGCCGTAGGAGCGGTTGTCTGTTTAATTGACACCGAAGGAAAAGTTCCTGAGGGCAAAGAGAATTCCGGTGAGGATAAGCCTGTTGCTGTGGCTTCTGAATCTCCTAAAGCAGCTCCGGTTCAAGAAACTACTTATGCATCACAGACCCCTTCCCCTGCTGCAAGAAAAATTATTGCTGAAAAAGGAATGGATCCAAAGTCTATTAACGGGTCTGGTAGAGCAGGTAGAATTACAAAAGAAGATGCAGTGAAAGCGACTCCTTC
>Ga0115568_10002715_pt1 | contig 12239 bp, 7 predicted proteins | sample COGITO_mtgs_1204_FD_87296 | JGI IMG/M metagenome (GOLD analysis project Ga0115568, IMG submission 87296) | Pelagic marine microbial communities from North Sea - COGITO_mtgs_120426 | ecosystem: Environmental > Aquatic > Marine > Epipelagic | place: Germany:Helgoland, sampling site Kabeltonne...
ACCATGTTCGAACTAAAAGAATCTAAAAAAATTAAATTATTGGATGTAGATGCTCAAATTTATAAGCATTCAAAATTCAATACTCAGCACATTCATCTAGACGCAGACAATGATGAGAAAGTTTTTATGGTTGCATTTCGAACAATTCCAGAAGACTCTACAGGCGTAGCCCACATCCTAGAGCATACATCTCTATGTGGTTCGAAGAAATATCCAGTTAGGGATCCATTTTTTATGATGATCAGAAGATCGCTTAACTCATTCATGAATGCATTTACGTCAAGTGATTGGACCGCTTATCCTTTTGCAACTCAAAACAATAAAGACTTTAATAACTTATTAGATGTATATGTTGATTCAGCGTTCTTTCCAAGATTAGACCCCCTTGATTTTTCTCAAGAAGGCCATCGCCTTGAAATTGATGATGAGAATAAACTAGAGATTAAAGGGGTAGTATTTAATGAAATGAAGGGTGCGATGAGTTCCCCGACAGATCAACTTTGGCATGGAATGTCTAAATATCTTTTTGAGGAAACCACATATCATCATAATAGCGGCGGTGATCCTGAGAAGATTATTGACTTAACTCATGCTGATTTAGTTGCATTTCATCAAAAACACTATCATCCAAGCAACGCAACTTTTTTTACTTTTGGCAATGTCTCAATCGAGGATGTTCATAACCATTTAGAGGAAAATGTTTTCCAAAAATTTACGCCTGCCTCAGAACAACTCACAATCAAACCCGCAAAAATATTTTCAGAGCCAGCTCAAGCCAGCGGAACATATCAGCCCCTGCCGGGTGATGAAAATAATCATCATGTCGTTATCAGCTGGTTGCTTGGCGATAGTCATGATCCACTGAATTTATTAGAAAAATATTTTCTATCAAATATTTTACTTGATAATTCTGCATCACCTCTGAGGAAAGCCTTAGAGCTTTCAAAATTGGGCAAATCGCCCTCTCCATTTCTGGGAATTGAGCCCAGCAACAAAGAAATTGTTTTTATGGCTGGTTTAGAGGGTGTTGAGCAAGGTAAAGCTAAAGAGGTTGAAGAATTAATCCTTACTACCCTTGAAAAACTCGTGAGTGACGGAGTGCCTGAGGACTTAATTAACTCTTCTCTGCATCAATTGGAAATTGGGCAAAGGGAGGTCTCTGGCGGGGGAATGCCCTACGGATTGCAATTAATGCTTGGATGCATGAATGCTTGCATCCATTATGACAACCCTATCTCGATGCTAGATCTAGACTCAAACTTTTCTAAACTTAAAGCCTTAATTTCAAAAAAGGGATATCTAGAAGAATTGATATCGAGCTCCTTAATCAAGAATCAACATAGACTCAACTATGAGTTAAAACCAGATCCAAAATTTAATGAGAATTTAGAGAATTTCTTTTCCTCAACCCTCAGAAAAAAAGAGGATGTCCTAACTGACAAAGATAGAAATGAAATAAATGATCTTGCAAATGCATTGAAAGCTCGCCAAGAAGCTATTGATGACGTAGAAATTTTGCCCAAGGTTACAACTCAAGATATTCCGCTTAAGCGTGAATACACGCATGAATCTTTCAAGGAAAATAATAGGTCAGTTTATGAAGTTGGAACCAATGGATTGATGTACTCTGATTTTTTATTTCCCTGCAAAGATCTTACAGCTCAGGAATTACTTTTCTCATCTTTATATACATTTATTCTCACTGAAGTAGGTCTAAAAGAAAGTTCCTATGAAGAAATACAAGCCCTTCAATCTAGCATCACTGGGGGTGTGAGTGCATCCTTTAAACTCCATACCAACAGCCAAGAAACACCTGGAAAACTTTTCCTAAGTATTTCTTCTAAATCTCTAGAAGAGAATTTTGATGCAATGGAAAAACTTGTATTTAATACTTTAGAAAACGCAAGGTTTGATGAGCAAAACAGGATATTTGATTTATTGAATATTTTTATTGCTAGAAATGAAGAATCCTTAAATCAAAATGGTCATATTTTAGCCATGAATTCAGCTGCTAGTAGCTTAAATAAATTTTCAGCGACAGCTTTTCAAATGTCTGGACTGCAAATGCTTAATCAGTCAAAAGCAGCTATTTCAAAAATGAAAGATGTAAGTGATACAAGTGAGGTAATAGATATTCTGAAAAACATTCATTCAAAAGTTTTACACAATCCATTCAAAGTTTTTACTGCATGCTCCCCAAAAGCTCTCTCGGATAAATCCATGAAATTTAAAAATATTGAATATGAAGCCGAGCAGTCTCTTGCAGAACCAATGAATCACCAAATAGCATGGATCACAGGGTCACAAGTTTGCTATTGTGCTGAGGCATTTCAAGGGGTGTCTAGAGATAACCCTGATGCTGCAGCCCTATCTGTTTTAGCAACAGTGTTAAGAAATGGTTTTTTGCATACAGCAATTCGTGAAAAAGGCGGAGCATATGGAGCAGGTGCTACAAATGATACTGCAACAAATACATTTAAATTCTTCTCTTATAGAGACCCTAAGTGCAGAGAGACCTTTTCTGCATTCCAAGATGCTATTGAATGGTCTAAAACATCGATTACTAAGCAGCATCTTGAGGAAGCAATCTTGGGGGTTGTATCATCAATTGATAAGCCTCTGTCACCAGTCGGTGAGGCTAAAAATGATTTCAATTTGAACTTAGAAGATATCTCAACCCAAGAAAGACTAGCAATGAGACAACGAGTGATCAACTGCTCAATTAAGGATTTGATTAGAGTCAGTGAAAAATATCTAACCAAGCCTTCTAAAAAATCTATTCTTGCTGGAGAAGCCTACAAAGAAGAGGCGTCTGAATTGGGCTTAACTTTAAGAGAGGTTTGAACTTAAAAAAAGAAAAACCTCTTTTTCTTTAATTCGTTGGCGCATCCCCAGTATTGCTTTTGATACATATCGGATCTTGCCTGAACTCTATCAGCAACCCTTATTAACCATTGTTTTTTTCTGTATGTTTTCTTTTTAAACCCACTATAGCCTTCATGATATGCAAGGTATAAGGATCGCGCATCAGTTGCTGAAAAACCTTGATAAAAACCTTTGCTTGCATACCATCCTACAAAATCAGCTGAATCGCTAAAATTAGTTCTCTTGGCTCTAGAGTTTCCTGTTTCATCCCTGTAATCTTGCCATGTATTTTTTAAAGCCTGAGAATATCCAACAGATGATGAAGGTCTGAGCCATGGGATGACTCCTAATAACTTCTTTCTTTCTGGTTTTATCTTTGCTTGAAAACTGGATTCTTGATGGATGAATGCCATAAGAACATATGGAGGAAGTTTCCATCTTTTCTCTGACTTGATTGCTGCTTTATACCAACTTCTCTTTTCTTGAAAGATTTCACAAATATTGTCTGGCTTTTCTGGAGGTGAGCTAACGCAGGAGGAAATCACCAATATAAAAATAATTAGAAGGCTATTAAAATTTTTTGGGATCATTTATAAAAGTACCTATATCCTCAGCATCTATAATTTTAACACCAAGATTTTTTGCTTTTTCAAGTTTTGAACCAGCATTTTCACCGGTAATTAAATAGTTAGTTTTTTTTGAAATCGAACTCGTAACTTTTGCGCCCTTTGATAACAATAAGCTTTTTACTTCATCGCGAGACATTGGTGATATTTTTCCAGTGATTGCAATTTGCAAACCAATAAATTTCATCTCTTGATCGAGGGTTTCCATATTTGGATTGATGATACTCAAACATGGAAGTAATTTTTCTACTGATGCTACATTTTCGATATTACAAAAATAATCTATGATTTTTGCAGCTACTCTTGGACCTATATCAGATATTGAAATTAAATCTTCGAAGGTAGATCGTTGAAGTGCTTCCATGCTCCCAAAAACATTGGCTAAATTTCTTGCAGTTGTTTCTCCCACTTCCTCGATGCCCAAGGAAAAAATCAACTTATATAATGCAACTGATGCTGAATGGTCTATTGATTTAATTAAATTATCAACAGATTTTTCTCCAAACCTTTCTAATTTTTTAAGCTCTTCACGATGATCTTTCAGAGAGTATATGTCAGCAAAGTCTTCTATAAATTTTTTATTAATCAAGGTATACAATATTTCTTGGCCCAGCCCATCAATATCCATTGCCTTTCTCGAAACAAAATGAGTAAATTTACCTTGAAAAATTTCAGGGCAACTATTGCCACCCGAACATTTGATGAAAGGAGTTTCCAGGCGCTCCTCAGCAATGTCTAAGTCAAGAGACTGGTGATCTTCTATAAATTTTTTTGCCTCATAATTACTTGAGAATTTCTTGATAGGTTTTGATTGACTAATATTCATGACCGTCCATTCAGACTGATAATTAAAGACTGTTGCTGATTGACAACTCGGGCATTTTTTTGGAGCTTGGATTGGACTAGCTCGATTTTTCTTTTTTGGAATAACCTGAACCATTTTTGGAATTACATCCCCTGCTCTTTTAATGATAGCCCCATCTCCAACCCTGGGATCTAATCTTTTTAATTCGTCAAGATTATGCAGAGTGCAGTTGCTAACATTGACTCCGCCTACATTTACGGTTTTTAATTTTGCAACAGGCGTTAAAATACCAGTTCTTCCAATTTGGAAATCTATCTTTTCAATCTCTGTATAAACTTCCTCAGCTGGAAATTTATGTGCTATAGCCCATCTTGGTGATCTAGCAATTTCTCCAAGTTGTTTTTGCAAAGATAGTTCATTCACTTTAAATACAACCCCATCTATTTCAAATGGAATATTTTCTCTTGCACTCTCTATGCGCTTAAAATACTCATGACATTCATCAATGGAGCCCACCAATTCATTAAAATTATTGACAGGCAGCCCCCATGAAGAAAAAACTGAAAATATTTCTTGTAAATCACTAAATTCAATTCCCTGACATGACCCTATGCCATGAGCAAAAAACGCTAATGGTCTGGAGCTAGTTATTACAGGATCCAATTGCCGCAAACTCCCAGCTGCAGCATTTCTAGGATTTGCAAACACTTTCTCATCATTTTCTTTTGCCTTAAGATTTAAATCGTCAAAATCGGATTTTTTAATAAATACCTCGCCTCTGACCTCAAGGAGATCTGGAAAAGAATTTTTAGACTCTTTTAGTGTCAATGGAATAGACCTAATGGTTCTGATGTTCGAAGTGATGTCTTCTCCAAGAGTTCCATCGCCTCTTGTTACCCCTCTAGTAAGAATGCCCTTTTCATAAATTAAAGAAACTGCTGTGCCATCCATTTTCGGCTCACAAAAATAATCTATTTGCTCATTGGTACTTAGGTTTTTCAGAATTCGATCATGGAAACCTTTTAAATCCGCTTCGTTAAAAGCATTGGCCAAGGAGAGCATTTGTTGAAAATGTTTAAAAGTTGCAAAATCACTTTCGGGTTTAATTCCAACTCTTTGCGATGGAGATTCAGGAGTAATCCACTCAGGATGCTCAGATTCTATTTCTTTTAACTCTTTAAATAACTCATCATATTCATGATCAGATATTAACGGATCATCGAGAATGTAATACTCGTAATCATGAGAGCGTATTCTTTCTTGGATATATACATATCTTTTTTTTAGCTTGCTCATTTTTCAGAAATACTTCGCATAGATTTAAGATGGCTAATTTCTTGAGCTCTAGACTTTAAGTGCTCAATCATTTGTTTGCTTAATGGAGCTCTAGCTGAATCACAAATACTGGCATGTAGTTTTTCAGAAATCCCAGAGGCTGATTCAAGCATTGTTTCAAACGCTTTAACAGGATCTATCGCCTGATATAAATCCAAAGCCATCAAAAGCACATGAGTTTGAGTATCCGAATCAAGAAGACCTGGATTGATTCCACTTGCAATTCTATATATCTCTCTTCCACCTAAATCTCTATAACTAAAAAAACCATTCACATATTTAGCATCCAAATTTTTTAATAATGTAAGAACTTGATTCATATCAAAATTTGATTTATCCATAGATACTAAATTTAAAATAATCAATTCTTGTTCCTGAAATGCTTCATCCTCAAACCCTAAGGTTCCTTGTTCAACACCTTCTTGAAAAAGCATAGATGAGGAATCATCAAGAGAGTTTTGAATCAATTTGCGGGTAAATAAAGGCCTAAAAAAAAGATATAAAATAACCAGGAAGAGCAATGCCGCTCCAGCCACTAAGATTATTTGTAAGTTGCTAAGCATGCTATGAAGCAGCTAATTCAAGCGCTTCTTTTACGTCAACCGATACTACTCGAGAAACTCCTGCTTCCTGCATCGTGACCCCCATCAAATGATCACTTTTCTCCATGGAGATTTTATTATGAGTAATAAATATAAATTGGACCCTATCAGACATCTCTTCAACCATTGCTACAAATCTTGTAGCATTTATATCGTCTAATGGCGCATCAACCTCATCTAACATACAGAATGGTGCTGGGTTGAGCTCAAATAACGCAAACACCAGAGAAAGAGCTGTCATAGCTTTTTCTCCACCAGAAAGTTGAGAGATAGTCGCATTTTTTTTACCAGGAGGCTGAGCAGCGAGAGTAATTCCTGAGTTCAAAGTATCCCCATCAATTAACTCTAATGATGCTTTTCCTCCTCCAAAGAGTTTTGGGAAAATCTCTTGAATTTTTGCATTTACCGCATTGAAGCTTTCATCAAATTTAGTTTTTGATTCAGCATCTATCTTTTTAATTGCCCCTTGAAGTTTATCCATGGCTTCATTTAAATCTTCTAATTGAACATCAAGCTCTTCCATCCTCTTTGATTCTTCAGCAATTTCCTCAGGTGCAGCAAGATTTATGGCTCCAAGAGATAAAATTTTAGATTGGGTAATTTCAAGAGATTTTTCAAGCTCAGTAATATTTAAATCTGTATATTCATCTGGATTTATTGTTTCAATTGAAAGACCTGCTTTGACCAAATCTGCAGCAGCATTCTCAAGATTCACTTCAAAAGTTCTGAGATCCAGTTTGATATTATTAGATTTTTCTTCAAGAGATCGAAGGTCTAATTCTGCAACTGATTTTTTATTTTCAGACTCTCTAATTGACTCATCAACTCTGGATTGCTTTTGTTTAATGGAGTTCAATTCGGCTTCAGCGTTGGAGCTTCGCTGGATTAAATCAGATAAATCTTTTTCAGCATGCGTTTTTTTCTCTCTTGTGTCTTCTAAAAGCGTAGATAAATTATTTTGCCTTGATAAATATTCATCAGGAGCGGCAAGATTAATAGAGCCCAATGATGAAATTGTGCTTTGAATTTCTGAAAGTGAATCTTCTAATTCAGATAAATTCATTGAGGCATACTTTTGAGGATCTATCTCATTAATATTAATTTCTGCTTTTTCTAAAATCGTAGAGGCATTATCAAGATTGACCTCATAAGTTCTTAAATCTAGTCTAAGATTATTAACATTCGTTTCTAGAGACCTCAGATCAATAACAGCTGTAGATTTTTGCTTCTCTATCTCTCTTATTTGCTCCTCGACTGAAGCTTTTTTACTTTTTAAATCATTTAATTCTGCAAGCTTTAATTCTTTTTTTGCAACAAGGCTCTCTATTTCCGTTTTAGTATTTTTTTGCTTTTCGGTAAGCTGCAACAATTGTTCTTCAAGCCTAGTTTTTCTTACTGAGTATTCACCTTTCAATGTTTCAGATTTATCAGATGCAATTTTTAATATGCTCAATAGAGAGTCTTTGAGTTGAATAGCCTTATCTATGAGGATATTACCATTTGAACCAAAGGTTTTTAGTCCTTCTAGAATTTCATCTAATAAATTAATTGCTTTTTCTTTGGGAGTTAACTTATCTTCATCTTGCTCTTTCTCTAATGCCTTTAGGTAGTTGGAGTTAGCTTCCTCTATTTCATCTTGTGTTTGAGCTATTGATTTTTCTAAGCTTTGATATGTTGATTCCATTCTTGCTATATTTTCGCCAATAGAAGAATATTCTGACTGTGAAGATTCTAATGCTGAGATGATTGAGGAGTTATCAGAATGGATATCATCCAAAGTAGATTGGAGATTGTTAACTTCTAATGATTTTTCTTGGACATTATCACTTAACACATTAATCTCATTATCCAATTTCTTCTTTTTGTCTAAAGCTTGAAGTGCTTTTAAGATTGCAATATTAAGCTTTAACTCACTTTCTTTAGGATTTAATGATTCGAATGTAGACTCCTTTTGAATTGCCTTTGCATAACTTTCTTTTGCAGTTTTTAAATCTTCCTCGGCTTGAACCTCAGCCTTTGTTAAATTTTGCAAATTGGCTTCAAATCGCGCAATTTCAGCGCCAATAGAGTAAAAGTTTTTTTGTGCAGCTTCAAACGAGGAAAGAACCGAAGAATGCTCAGTCTTGATTTGATCTATTGTAGATTGGTGTGTGCTTACCTCTTGAGTTTTGACTTTGATTTGATTCTGAAGGGATGACAGTTCAGAGCTCAGCCTATCTTTTTGGCCCTTTGCTTGAAGAGTGTTTAAAACAGATACATTTAGCTTAAGTTCTTTTTCTTCAGTTTGAAGTTTTTTATACTTTTCAGCTGCATTGGCCTGATTTTTAAGTCTATTAATTAGTCTATTGATTTCGTCTCTAATATCTTGAACTCTTGATAAGTTTTCTTTGGTTTTCTTAATTCTTTGCTCTGTCTCTTTTCTTCTTTCTTTGTATTTAGAAATTCCAGCTGCTTCTTCTATGAAGACTCTCATCTCATCAGGTTTGGCGCTTACTATTTTGGATACCATGCCTTGCTCAATAATGGCATAACTTCTTGGCCCAAGACCTGTGCCTAGAAAAATGTCTTGGACATCTTTTCGTCTGCATGAGGTGTTATTTATGGAGTAATTAGACTGCCCATCTCTTGTCATCAATCTTTTGATAGAGATTTCATTATATTTGGCGTATTCACCACCCAGTTTTCCCATTGAGTTATCAAATAGAAGCTCAATGCTGCATTGTCCAGATGGCTTTCTTAAATCAGAGCCATTGAAGATAACATCTGACATGGATTCACCGCGTAAGTTCTTTGCAGATAACTCCCCAAGAACCCATCGAACGGCATCAATAACATTAGATTTACCGCACCCGTTGGGACCGACAACAGCAACCATATTTGTAGGGAAAGATATCCTCGTGGGATCCACGAAACTCTTGAATCCAGCCAGTTTGATGTGTTTAAGCTGCATTAATTATATCCTTTACCCATTTTAAACTATTGTTCCTTTTTTAACCATTCGTTAGCATAAAAAAATAACTCATCTTGATTGCCCTTTGAGTACTTTAAATCTAAAGATTTAAAAGCTTGAAAATCCCCAGTATCACATTGAGCCTGAGCTTCAATCTTAATCATTTCTTGCTGAAGAAAGGCTGAAGTTATATCAAACCCTCTCACTAAAGAATGTGATTTATCTAATACAAATGGCTTCTTAAGATCTGGAGAAATAATTTCTTTAGCAGCAATGTTTACATCGGGTCCATCCGGAATAGATGCAAACAATTTCAATAATTGCAAATTACAATTAGAGGGATTTTCAATGCTTATTAGAAGTTTTGAATTTGCTAGATCCGGATATTTTGCATCTCTCAAGTCTGCTAAAAGGTTAAATATTGGAACTTGAAAGCTCTCTGAAATAAACTGTGAATTTAAGGTTTGAAGGATGCTCTCCGCAGAATTAAATGACTGAAGTTCCAAGGCTTTATAAAAAACCTGAACGCCTCGCATAAAAGACTCATCATTTGACGATGTGTTTTCTAAATACTGATTGATTAAAGGGCTGTTAAGCTCTTCATTTCTAGAAATGCTTCTATGAATAGACTCAGATTGATTAACATGAACCCAAGAGCCAATGAAGGGGTTAGTGGAGAAAAAATTAATAATAAATCCACCAAAGATGAAGAATGTAGCCAAAAATACAATAGATTTTTGATTTGATAGTGGATGCAATAAATAAGAAATTATAGGTAATAATAAAATTACAGAAACAGCAATAATTATTAACATTAGACTCTTCGCTTGATAAAAAATATTACCAGCATTAAAGCAAGAAAAATGAATGGCCCAAACCACAAGAGATAATTGGAACCCTCAAGTGAGGGCCTATAATCTGAAAAGTCACCAAATCTTTCTGAAACATAAGTTTTGATTTCTTGATCAGTTGAGCCATCAAGCACTAATTCATAGACCTTATTTTTTAAATCTCGAGAAACAGGCGCATCAGAACTTGCTATGCTTCCGCTTGTGCATTTTGGACATCTGATTTCTGAAATTAACGAGTAGAATCTTTTTTCTTGAAGAGAGTCTTCAAATTCATATACCACCTGATTGAATGCAGATGTTGATAAAACAATAAAAGAGAAAAATATGAAGAATTTTTTAATAATCATGATCCCTGTTTAGCTTGCTGGATTAAAGGAAGGAAAATCGAGTTCCATTTTCTCTGATTCATTTCACCCTGAATATGACTTACAACCTGATTATTAATAATTAGATAGGATTCTGGCGCTCCGGTCACCCCAAGATCAAAGGCTAGATCGCCTCTTGGATCATATATAGAAAATAAATAGGGGTTGCCATGTTTTTCAAGCCACGCATTTGCCTTCAAATCAGAATCTTTATAATTTAAGCCAATAATTTGAATATTTTGCTCTGAAAGTCTGGTTAAGAATGGATGCTCAACAAGACAAGTAATACACCAACTTGCCCAAACATTTAAAATTTTAATTCCATTCAAAGACTCCGATTGAACTGGATCGCCATTCAAATCATTTAATTGAAATTCTGGAAAATTTTTTGAATCAAAAGTTGAAAATTTAATATCTTCATCAATTAAAAGGATCTTGGCAAAAAATATTAGAACAACTACCGGAAGGATAACTATTAAAAACCTCAGTAACTGATTCATGACGCTTTCTTTTTGAAAATTGTAAGCAGCATTCCCAGCACCATTAAGGCAGCTGAAAACCAAATCCACTTTATAAAATAATTAATCTTGAGTGAGAATGTCCAGCTACCATTGTCTAATTGATCGCCAATAGTTAAATAGGTATCTTTAAAAAATGTTGTATGAATAGATGATTCAGAAGTGATTTGGCCTCGCGTGGCATATTTTCTTTTCTGAGGGTTAAGGGAAATTTCTTGGCCATCCTGCAAGAGTGAAACTTCAGCAGAAATAACATCATGATTTGATGCTTTGAAAACCCTAATATCATTAAAAGAAAATTCTTTCACAGATTGATCCACTGAAATTGATTGACCGGGTGCAAGATTAAGGTTTTTCTCATAGCTTAAAATACTGTTCATAGAAACTGCAAAAAATAATAAACCTAAGCCTGTATGAGCAATTGCACTGCCCTTATTAATAAACCTTTTATTGAATAAATTATTGATGGTCCTCAACAGATAGCTGAAAAGGATCAATAATCCTGAGAAAATTCCTACGTAAGCCAAAATAGAAAAAACTGATGTAGTCCACCAAATAAAATAGATGGACACCAGGGATAGAATGATTGGGGGGGCTATAGTGAAAAAAAGTGTTCTTAAAGGCATTGATCGCTGCCACAAAGCATCAACAGAAATCATAATAAATATTGCAGCAATAAGAATTAATGGAGCAAAAATTGTATTGTAATAAGGAGGACCAATACTAACTTTTTCTCCATTTATAGATTCAATTATCAGCGGGTAAGTGACACCAAGAAAAATAGAAAAAATACTAGTGATCATAAGTATATTATTCATGGATAGAAACGACTCTTTAGAACCAGTAACAACTAATTTTGAAGAATTTAAAACTGGAAGTCGATATGCAAAAATTGTCAGTGAAAATAGTGTAATTAACCCAGAAAAACTCAGGAGATACAGCCCTCTCTCAGGATCATTTGCAAATGAATGAACGCTATCAATAATTCCAGACCTTACAATAAAAGCTCCGAAGAGGCTTAATGCAAAGATTAGAATACCTAAAAACATGGTCCAAGTTTTTAAAACATTTGACTTTGAAGATGCAAACAGTGAATGCATAAATGCAGTTGCAGCGAGCCATGGCATGAGAGCAACATTTTCTACAGGATCCCAAAACCAATACCCTCCCCATCCCAATTCATAATATGCCCACCAACTTCCAAGAGCGATGCCGATAGTTAGAAAAATCCAAGCAACCAAAGACCAATTTTTTATATCCTGCTCCCATTGCAGCTCAAAATTACCATTAAGCAAATATGCTGTGATAAAGCTAAAAGAAAT
>Ga0115568_10002720_pt1 | contig 12224 bp, 9 predicted proteins | sample COGITO_mtgs_1204_FD_87296 | JGI IMG/M metagenome (GOLD analysis project Ga0115568, IMG submission 87296) | Pelagic marine microbial communities from North Sea - COGITO_mtgs_120426 | ecosystem: Environmental > Aquatic > Marine > Epipelagic | place: Germany:Helgoland, sampling site Kabeltonne...
AAACTAACTGCTGGTAACTTAGAACTAGATGCTGGTAATACAACTATTAAAGGTAATTACTCTGCTGGTTCTTCTGGATTTAGTTTAAATAATGATGGTTCTGTTGAATTTAACAGTGGTACTTTTAGGTCAGATGTTGTTGGTGGAACATTGACTATAGGTGCTAGTGATAAATACGATAATACAACTGATACAGATATTTTTGTAGTTGATGAAAACGGTAACTTATACCTTGGACATCATACTCTTGGTAACGCACCATTTTCTGTAACTAATAGCGGTGACCTCGTAGCAACTTCTGTTACAATTACTGGAGGAGAATTACACATAGGAGGAACACCATAACATGGGATTTCATTTAGATACAACAGGTAATGTTTGGTTAGGGTCTGGTAGTACGGGAGATACTTTATCTGACGCTATTTCTGCTGGTCCTCCTAATTTTTATGTAACAAGTTTAGGTTCAATATTTGCACAAGCAGGAACAATAGGTGGTATAACAGTTGATTCTACTGGTATATATGCAAACTACGATGCTGGTAATACAGGTTTTAAAATATTTTCATCTGATGGTTCTGCTGAATTTGATGATGTAACTATTAGAGCAGAGATACAAGGTAGTAGCGTCACAGGTAGTGTGGTTATGGGTTCTGGTGGTGAAATAAAAACTTCATCAGGAACTAGCAGAATAGAAATTGGTAATACTAACGAAACTTATATCAGCTTTATACAAGGAAGTGCAACAACTGGAAGAATTGAAACTATAGCTGGTTCTGGTGGTGCAGATACTTTTAGAATATCATCATTTTTGAATGATGACTTAGAACTATATGCTGGTGGAGGTAGCGGTAAATTAGAAATAACAGCTGGAGAAATTTATATACCTGTAGGTGCAGCTTTATCTTTTTCTGGTGATGATGGCTCACCAGGTGAAGTACTAACTAGAAATAATTCAGGTGGTGCAAACTGGGCAGCAACTTCAGGTCATAGCCACACTGGATATAGTTTCCCTAACTCAGGAACATTATTATCAAACGATAATCATAACCACTCAAATTTATTAGATGGTTCTCACTTACTTGCTAATAACCCACATAGTGTGTATGTACAAAATGCTAATCACTCTCATTCTAACTTTTTAGAAAATGCAGATTTATCAGACTATGTAACAAATAGCAATACAAACTTCTTAAGTGCAGTAGGTCATGTGGCTATGGCAGCAGGTAACGCAGGTGTAGCTCATGGATTGACTTTAGGAGATGTTTTAACAAATAGTAATCACTCTCATGGAAATGTTCATAATCACTCAGGTACAGTCTTAACAACATCTGGAGCTGACAATCTTTATTCAACTCCACACAATCACCCTTATGGAACTGGTAATGGTAACGGTAATGGAAATGGTAATTCTAACTTATCAAATGCAAATGTTGACACTTCTCACGGACCTCACGGTAATGGTAATCATAATCACTCAGGAACAGTATTGACTACTGCTGGGTCTGGTAACCTATATTCAGCACCTCACAATAGCCATAGTCATAACCATAGTAGTTATGTAACAAATACTACTTATAACAATCACTTGAATAACTTACACTTTTCTGACTCAAGGTTAAAGACAAATATTGTAAATACTTCTTTTGGTCTTTCTTACATAAACTCACTAAGACCTGTTGACTATGAATATACTTCAGATACTCTTGATGCATACTTTACTGATGAAAATACACCTTTTTTAAGAGACATGTATACAGGAGTTAAACATGGTTTTATCGCACAAGAAGTAAGAACTTCTACTTTTGATAATCACGCCTCTAATACTGCTTTCGGTGGACTTGGGTATAAAGCTGAATCAGAACAAGACAATTTTGAAGACATACAAACAGTTGACCTAGAACAATTTATAGGTCCTGTTATTAAATCTATACAAGAATTATCTGCTAAGATAGACTTGTTAACAGCTAGAGTTGAAGAACTCGAAGGAGTATAATGACACACGAATATAAGATAGTCGACCCATTAGAGACTGAAAGTACAGAAGAAAAGTTGGACAAACTTTATATACAAATTCATGCACTAGAAAAGCATCACTTAGTTTTAGATGCAATTGAGTCACCTAATGAAGAAGAGACAACTGAAATTGAGGCTATCGAATCTCAATTAACTTCACTTATCAGTGAATACGAAGGACTAGGCGGAACTTTCGATTGAAATTTTCTTTGGGAGGCAAACAATCTATAGAGTTTAAGACCGATGTTGTAGGTCTTGAATCAATTTCTCCTGTTCAAAAATCTAATCATTTTGTACCTCAGTGGTTTAAAAATATGGATGATTATATTGTAAGACAACCAAATCCAGAGGGAAGAGTACCTAATGCTTTTGGTAAGAAAAAGAAAACTGCTAAAAAGTTTAGTGGTGGAACTGTAAAAAGATGTCCTGCAATAATAGACTTGATAACTGAGGGGTTTATCATACCAATGTGGTCTGATTTTCTAATCCAAAGAAATGATACTCTTCTTGAATGGGATAACAAAAACTTTCCATACGGTATTGAATTTCATAGTAAAGAACAAATAAGTCACTGGAAACTTAAAAAAACAGATTTTCCTGAAGGTGTTAAGTTTGTAAATCCATGGCGTATATATACTCCACCAGGTTATTCAGTTTTATTTGTAGCACCATTTTACGAATTTGAAAAAAGATTTACTGTACTACCTGGGATAGTTGAAACTGACTCATATCACCATGTAAACTTTCCAAGCATAATACACACAAATCAAGATTTAATAATAGAAAGAGGAACTCCCTTTATACAAGTAATTCCTTTTAAAAGAGAAAATTGGGACTTCGATGTATCACGAATGACTGAAAAAGACATTGATGATGATACAACTCATAAAAATCATTTAAATACTAAATTTAAGAACGCATACCGTTCAATTACCTCTAGTTTCAATAACTCATAGTATTATTTACACGAGGAGTGTAAATCATGCCATACGATTACGAATATCTATCTGTTGATAAACAAATAAATTATTTAGAAAAACAAATAGAGAACAAAGAACTTAGAATATTTGAATTAGAACTTGCAGACCAAGAAGATGTACAGATAATTCAAGATTTAGCTGACGCAAGTGCAGATATAACTGCATTAAAAGCTAAGCTATCGGAACTAGAGGAATAATGTCAGAGGAACAACCAAAAAATGATTGGGATACCGATTATTACTTTTTCGACCATAATGCTAAAAGACAGCATATATTACAAAGAATGTTTGAAGCTGAAGAATTACATTTTCAGATGATTGTCGATAAATTAGATGAATCACATACTGAATATGATAGTTGGAAGCAGACAACTGTACAATTGAAAGAAGAGTTAGATAGATTACGTTATTTATTCAAACTATACGGAGGCACATTAGGTAGCGAGTTTCCAGTAGATGAATAATGGCTATACAAACAACACATAATGGTGCACAGCGAATTGCTGGTTCTACTGATTATAATGACCATGTATTTAGTCTTGATTCAAATGGAGACCCTTATGGCTATCAAGTTTCAAATGCAATAGTTCATATTGACGACACCACTGTTGATGGTAATGGTGACGAAATTGGATACAATCTTTATTTAGACGCACAAACAATGGTTACTGACGGCTCGTTAGTAATGGGTACAATAGCTTCAAAAGAATTATATTTCGCTACAGACGGTACTATACATGCAAAGTTTACTACTGATGGTTACTTTGATTTATTAAGTTCAAAACTTAAATTAAATGGTAACTCTGGTGCAGCTAACCAAGTAATGAAATCTGATGGTTACGGAAATTTAAGTTGGACAGATTTACCGAATCAACAACAAGCTTTTGGAAATATCGTTGTAACAGGTGAAGATACCATACAAGCAGATGCTACTGGAGATACCCTTAATTTAGTAGCTGGTTCAGGTATAAGTCTTTCTACTAATGGAGGTACTGATACCTTGACTATAAGTGCTTCTGGTGGTGGAGCAGCTGAAGCATTTAAGAACATTATTGCTGGTGGTAGCACAATGATTGCTGATAGTAGTTCAGATACACTTACTTTAGTTGCTGGTTCAAATGTTACAATAACTTCAGACTCTACAACTGACACCATAACAATTGCTGCAAGTACAAGTGGTGATGTTAACCAAAGTGCTTTTACTCAAGTAGCTTCTACAAATCAAAATACTATACAAGCAAATGCTGAAAGTGATACCTTGACAATTGATTCTGACGATGAAAGCACTTTAGATACTAGGTATAAAGCTGACCGTGACCAGATAGATATAATAACCGATACTTCAACAAAAACTGTTAAAGTGAACAGTAAAGTACCTAAGACTTTATCAATGGTTGGTAAAGCACCCGTAGTTACCAAACTAGGAGAAAATTCTGGAGTGCCTTTAAGAAATAAATTTTTTAATGTTGCTACCTCAGATGCTGTTTCTGGAAATGGTGGATACGTAGGTGTCAGTACCAGAAGTCTACCTTTATTACAAAGCTCAGGTTCTGTAGTAGACATACTTATGCCAGCAAAAAGTGATAATTCAACTTTACAACTTACATACTTAGATAGCTCAGGTACAGAGGACATAATAGACATGGAAGTAGCTGAATAATGGCAGAAAAAACGCCAGTAAGAGTTAATTATGACGGTAGTAATAACGCTATCGGTTTTGCTGAATTTCAAGCAGCAGATTTTATAGGTATAGATGATGGTGGTACTGGTGCGGTTACTGCATCTGGTGCAAGGACTGCACTAGGTATAGAAATTGGCGTAAACGTACAAGGTTACGACCAAGACTTAGCAACAATAGCAGGACTATCTCACGCAGATGGTGCTTTTATTGTTTCAAATGGTTCTGCATGGACTGTCGAAAGCGGTGCAACAGCTAGAACTTCTTTAGGATTAGGCACATCTGATACAGTCACATTTAGTGGTTTATCTGTTACCAACAATGTAACAATCTCAGGTAATTTAACTGTTGATGGTACACAAACAATTCTTAATACTGAAACATTAACAGTAGACGATAACACAATAGTCTTAAATAATAATGTAACTGGAAGTCCAACTGAAGATAGTGGAATTGAAATCGAGAGAGGAACATCAGCTAATAAATCATTACTATGGGACGAAACAAATGATTACTGGACAGTAGGAACAGATACCTTTGTTGCTGCAACATTTGAAGGAAATTTAACTGGTAATGTTACTGGTACAGTATCTGACGTAAGTAATCATGATACAGATGACATTGCTGAAGGCTCATCAAATCTGTATTACACAACTTCTCGTTTTGACACAGCTTTTAGCGGTAAAGACACAGATGATTTAACCGAGGGTTCAACTAATTTATATTACACCGATACAAGGGTCGGAACTTATCTGACAACAAATAGTTATGCTACACAAACCTATGTAGATAGTGCAGTAGCTTCTGAGAATGAATTAAGTGAGATGAACGATGTTACACTTACTAACTCTCAAAATGGTGATTTTTTAAGATATGACGGTAGTGTTTGGATTAATGATGCTGTCAATTTATCTACAGATACCATAGGTGACTACATAGAAAGTCTAACTGGTGGAACTGGAATCTCTATTGATGTCACTTCAGGAGAAGCTCAAACACCTACATTAGCAATTGACTTTAGTGAGTTTGATACTGGAAGTATTACAGAGGGAAGTAACCTCTACTATACAAGTGCAAGAGCAGATGCTCGTATAGCAGCAGCTAGTGTTGGAGATTTATCAGATGTAACTTTAACTTCTACTACTACAGGTGATATTCTTAGATACAACGGTTCAGCATTCATAAATGAACCACTTAATCTAGGAACAGATACTGAGGGTGCATACGTTGCAAGCCTTGTTGCTGGAACAGGTATAGACCTTAGTAACAACACTGGAGAAACAGCAACACCAACTATTACAGTTGACTTAGGTGACTTTAGTACTACTGACTTAGCAGAGGGAACAAACCTTTATTACACAGATGCTAGGTGGGATACCAAAATGGCAGCAGCAGACACTGGAGATTTGTCTGAAGGTTCTAATCTTTATTACACTACTGCAAGATTTGACACAGCTTTTACAGGTAAATCTACAACAGATTTATCAGAAGGAACAAACCTCTACTACACAACAGCAAGATTTGATACTGCGTTTAGTGGTAAAGATACGGATGACTTAACAGAAGGTAGTACAAACCTTTATTTCACCTCAGAAAGAGTAGATGATAGAGTTGCTGCATTATTAGTAGATTCTACATCAAGTGGAATAGACATTAGCTATGACGACACAAACAATCAATTAACTTTAACTGTAGACCTACCAGAAGTAGAAGATGCTTTAGAAGACATCGTAAATGGACTTGTAGTTGGAGGAACAGGAATAACATCTACTTATGATGACACTGCTGGAACATTAACTTTAACCATACCTCAAGAAGTAGGAACATCAAGCGATGTAACTTTTAATCAAGTTACTGCTGACTTAGTTGGTAATGTTACAGGAAACGTCACAGGAAACGTTACAGGTGACTTGACTGGAGATGTTACAGGAGATGTTACAGGTAATGTAACTGGTAACACAGCTGGTACACATACAGGTGCAGTCACAGGAGATGTCACAGGAAATGTAACTGGTAATCTTACTGGTAATGTAACAGGTGATATTACTGGAAACGTTACAGGTGATTTAACAGGTGATGTTACTGGAGATGTAACAGGAAACTTAACAGGAAACGTAACTGGCAATGTAACAGGGAACGTAACTGGTACTGTTTCATCTATAACAAATCATGATACAGACTCTCTCACAGAGGGTTCTACTAATCTTTATTATACCGATACAAGAGCTAGAGCTTCTGTTTCTGTTACTGATTCTGGAGGAGATGGTTCACTTTCATATGACAACTCGACAGGAGTTATAACATATACTGGACCATCTGCTTCAGAAGTCAGAGCACACATATCTGGTGGTACTGGTGTAACAATTACATCAGGTGAGATTGCAATAGGTCAGTCTGTAGGTACAACTGACAATGTAACATTTAACAATATAGATGCAGACGGAAACGTAGTTATCGATGGTAACTTAACTGTATCAGGAACAACAACATCTGTTAACACAGAGACAATAGAATTAGCAGATAATGTTATCCTTCTTAACTCAAATGCTACAGGTAATGCTTCTCAGAATGCAGGTATTGAGATTGAAAGAGGCGATGATAGTAATAAGACATTAGTTTGGAATGAGAGCACAGACAAGTGGTCTGTAGGTAGTGAGACATTTGTAGCAGGGACTCTTGAAGGAGCTTTGACTGGAAATGTTACAGGTACTGTTTCAGATATATCTAATCATTCGACTTCAGACTTATCTGAGGGAACAAACCTCTATTATACAGATGCTAGAGTTTCAGCTTACCACACAGGTGGAACTGGAATAACATATAGCTCTGGAACGATAAGCATAGATTTCTCTGAGTTTGATACAGATAGTATGAACGAAGGTTCTACAAACCTTTACCACACTGCTGCAAGAGCTAGAACATCATTATCTGGTAGTACAGGTATAACTTACGACAACAGCACTGGTGCTATAAGTATTGATGGTACTGTAGCTACATTAACTGACACACAAACCTTAACTAATAAGACAATAAATTTTGAAGATAACACAGCAATTATTGAATATGCTGTAACAGTATCTAATGCTTCTGGTAGTAATAAATATTACTTAGACGGACAATTAGCAAGTACTGTACAACTAATTCCAGGAGTAACTTACAGATTTGATACATCAGACTCATCAACATCTGGTCATCCATTTGCTTTATCAGAGACTAAAGATGGTTCACACAATAGTGGTTCTAGTTACACACAAGGTGTTACAACTAATGGCTCACAAGGTTCATCGGGCTCTTATTTACAAATTGTTATAGATGGAATGACACCTAACTTGTATTACTACTGTACAGCACACTCTGGTATGGGTAATGATGGAATGCTTAGAACTAAGATACAAGATACTGATGATGTATCAGAAGGTTCTAATAACTTATACTACACAGACGCTAGAGCTCAAGCTGCAATTACAGGTAGCACAGGAATAAATGTTTCATCTGGTGCAGTATCTATAGATAGCACAGTAGTAACAGAAAGCTCTACCGATACACTTACAAATAAAACAATAAACTTTGAAAACAATACTGCAATTATAGAATTCGCAGTCACTGTTGCTAACTCTGGTAGTGGAAATAAATACTACTTTGATGGCGAAGAATCAGCAAGTATCCAATTAATACCTGGAATTACATATAGATTTGATTTATCAGATGGCTCTACATCAGGACATCCACTTGCACTATCTACAACAAAAGATGGTACACACGCTAGTGGTAGTTCTTATACAACTGGAGTTACATCAAATGGTTCACAAGGTTCATCAGGTGCTTATCTACAGATAGTTGTAGATGCTGCTACTGCTGACTCACTTTATTATTACTGTACTGCTCACTCAGGAATGGGTGGAAATGGTGTTATATCTGTACAAGGACTTTCTTTAGCAGACAGTACTACTGATGATTTATCAGAAGGTTCAACTAATTTATACTACACCACAGCTAGATGGGATACTAAGATGGCTTCTGCTGACACAGATGATTTGTCAGAGGGCTCAACCAACCTTTATTATACAGATACAAGAGTTGGTTCATACTTAACAACTAATACATACGCGACACAAAGCTATGTAAACACACAAGTTTCAAACTTAGTAGATTCAGCACCAGGTACTTTAGATACACTTAATGAATTGGCAGCTGCTTTAGGAGATGACGCAGACTTCTCTACTACAGTAACAAATAGTATTGCAACTAAATTAGCCAGTGCTGACTTTAACTCAACCTTTGATACACAATTAGCTACAAAAGATACAGATGATATTAGCGAAGGTTCTACAAATCTTTATTACACAAATGCTAGATTTGACACACAACTTGGAACTAAAGACACCGATGACCTAACAGAAGGTAGCACTAATCTTTATTATACTGACGCAAGAGCTGATGCAAGAATAGCTGCTGCAAGTTTAGGTGACTTATCAGATGTAACAGATAACGCAAGTTCTTTTGGAGAGATACTAAGATATACTGGTTCTTCTTGGTCAACTTCTGACCAATTAACTGGAATTAGTAAACTCAATTTATTAAGCACCGATGCAATGCTTTCATCTACCAATAAAGATGTTGTCTTTAGAGTTAACCCTACATCTGCTACAACAGGTGACTTCGTAGACCTTACTTTTGAAAGTGATGGTAACTCAACTGGAATAGTAGAGTTTGCACAGATTACAGTAGACGCTGTAAACATAGATGACAATGGTGGTAATGCAGAAGGTGCAATAAAGTTCAAAGTAGCTAAAGATGCTGCACTTGACGAAATCGCACAAATTACAAAAGACGGAATACTTTTACGAGATGGTAAGACACTTACATTTGAAGGTGCTACTGATGATGCTTTTGAGACTACATTAACTCTTACTGACCCTACAGCAGATAGAACAATTACATTTAAAGATGCTACAGGAACAGTAGCATTAACATCTGATATTCCTAGTGATACAGACGGACTAACAGAAGGTTCATCAAATCTTTACTATACAGATGCAAGAGCAGACGCAAGAATAGCTTTAGCTGACTTACAAGACTTAGCTAATGTTGGATTCTCTACACCAGGAGCAAATGAAAATCAAAAGGTTGTTTCATGGGATAACAGTGCAGGAACATTTGTTTTGTCTTCAGTATCTGGTTTATCAGGTTCTGGTGAAACTAACACAGCTTCCAATGTTGGAACTGCTGGTGTTGGAGTATTCAAACAAAAAGCTGGAGAAGACTTAGAGTTTAAGAAAATAAATGCAGGTTCTGCAAAAATTACAGTTACAGATGATACTTCTAATAATGAAGTAGATATAGATTTTGGAACAGTATCTATAGATGACTTAAGTGATGTTGATACTACAAGTTCAGCACCTTCAAGTGGTCAAGCTCTTAAATGGTCTGGTTCTACATGGGAACCTGGAGATGCTAGTTCACAAGTAGCACAATTAACAGATGTTACTCTAACTTCATTAGCTTCAGGAGAATTCCTTCAATATAATGGTAGTGCTTGGGTTAATGTTGTTCCTGATACAGACGATATAACAGAAGGTACTGGACAATTATTTTTTACTAACGCAAGAGTTGATGCAAGACTTTCTGGTGGAACTGGTGTTACATATAACGCTGGAGCAATATCTATTGGACAGGAAGTAGCTACAACATCTGATGTAACCTTTAATGACTTAGTAGTATCTGGTGACTTAACAGTTTCTGGTACTACAACTTCTGTAAATACAGAAACAATTAACTTAGCTGATAATCAAATCGTTCTTAATTCCAATGCAACTGGCTCTGCTTCAGAGAATGGTGGTATTGAAATTGAGAGAGGTGATGACACTAACAAGACACTTATTTGGAATGAAAGTACAGACAAGTGGACAGTTGGCTCAGAGACTTTTGTAGCTGGAACATTTGAAGGTAATGCTACAGGTATTACAACAGCAGCTATAACTGCTTTAACAGAAGATACCTCTCCAGCAGAAGATGACTTTTTAGTAACATTTGATACAAGTGCTTCTTCATTAAAGAAAGTTGCAAAATCAAATATTGCAGCTGCAGTTAGTTTCAGTGTTAATGATGAAATGCCTCTTACACTTGCAGATGCAAGTTCAGACCCAATAGAATTTACAAACGTTGGAACCTCAGCTACAGATATTGACTTAGTTCTTGCTGATGGTTCTAGCGACCCAATAAACATTACAGGAACTTCAAACTCTGCAACAACATTTAGAGATGGCGATACAGATACATTTATTAGAGTAGAAAGTTCTAATTCTGATAATGATGAAATAGAAATGCACACAGCAGGCACAGAAAGATTAAAAATAGATGCTAGTGTTGCTGATTTCTCTGTACCTGTAAAATTACCTAACCTCACAACAGTAGAAAGAGATGCTCTTACAGGTATGACTGGTGGGGAACAAATATTTAATACCACTACCTCAAAAGTAAATGTATACGATGGTAGTAGCTGGACCGAAGTTGGTGGTGGTGGAAGCACTGGTCTAGCAAACTACTTTATATTAGGAGATTAATATGGCTGAAAGTTACAAGTCGGTTAATGCGGATTTAGGCACTACTGCTGACACATCTGTTTATCAGTGTCCATCAGCAACAACTGCTGTTGTTTTGTTATGTCAAATAGCAAATGTAGATGGTGCTAGTTCAGTAGATATCTATGTAGATTACTACGATAGTTCTACAACTACTGCTAAAGCATTAGCTCATACTGTAGCTGTTCCTGCTGATTCATCACTAAACCCTATTGGAGGCAAGCTCGTTTTAGAAGCTGGCGACCAAATTAGAGCTTGGGCAAGTGCAGCGTCAGACGCAGAAATAGTTGTTTCAGTAGTTGAAATTACATAGGAGTAATTATGGCAAACAAGTTAGAAAATTTAATAGATAATGTGAATGCATTAGTAGATGCAGAAGATGGTTCACCAACTGAAGCTGTGTATTTAAAAGATACTGTAGATTATTTAAATTCACAGGTTGATGATGCTATTGGAAAGTACGAGGAATTGAATGGCTAGAAGTAAAAGAAAAAGTATTATAGGTATTTCACCACAAGATATTACGGACCCAAATAATAGTAGTGCTACAAGTATGATTGGTGTTCAAAATATTCAAGAACACTATAAACAAGCACAAGCAGGTAGATTCGATGAAGTCCAAGAAAAATATGGTTCAACATTTGTGAAAGATGGTTTACAAGTTTGGTATGACGCAAACATAGCATCTAGTTGGGTACAAAATGATTTAAATGTATATGATGTAAGTGGTAACAGTAGGAATGGAATTTGGAATGCTGGTATGGGAACAGACACTCATACTGGTGCTGGTTCAGTAGTACATAATATATGGAAGATTAGTAATAATACAAGATATCTAACTGGTCCAGCAGCAAATGCTGTAGGTTTAGATGGTCATAGTTTTACTTTAGGAATGACACTTTATGTTGATGCAGCAGCACAATCTGTAGCTTTTCTTTTTAATAGAGATGCTAGCTACACAGATTCAAGCGAT
>Ga0115568_10002726_pt1 | contig 12207 bp, 15 predicted proteins | sample COGITO_mtgs_1204_FD_87296 | JGI IMG/M metagenome (GOLD analysis project Ga0115568, IMG submission 87296) | Pelagic marine microbial communities from North Sea - COGITO_mtgs_120426 | ecosystem: Environmental > Aquatic > Marine > Epipelagic | place: Germany:Helgoland, sampling site Kabeltonne...
CTTTGATATTTTTAAAGCTAATACTGTTGATGGAACATAGATTCCATTCTCAATAGCATTAATACTTTTCCTTGAGACCTCTGCACTTTCAGATAACGCTTGCTGAGTTAGCCCCTTTTCCATTCGTAGCTTGGCAAGCTCATTTAGAAGATTCTTATGATGTTTGCCCATTTTTTTTCTAAGTAGCCCTTTAAATAATATGGATTATTCCACATATAAATAAGAATAAAAAACTAATAAAGTAAGCCACTTTTTATCTCTCTTCAAATTTTTCAACTGCTTTGTCTATCTCAGATCCCGCATTAGGATATATGTATCCAGCGACAAAAGAACCTATTCCAATTGTGCTTATTAACACGCCAACCCCTTTTAAGATGTCGATATCAGAGACAGTTCCAAATAGAAATAAACCCAGACCTACAAAAAAAATAGTCACTCCATTTCTTCTATAATCCGTTGGCTTTTTTTTCTCTTTGAAATTTTCTAATAAATCTTCAATATCAGAGGGGTCTTCTAAGTTTTTTGAAATCTCTACCATGGCTACATATTTAGCTTTATCCATTTTGGCGGAGTAGTACAAGATTACCCAGGTAATAAATACGGGCATTAATATTGCCACCCATCCAGTTCCGACGGCCACCAATCCAGTCACTTCATCCATAAAAACTCCTTAACATATTTAATTTCTTTAAAAACGTAACGCAAAGGTATCATCAATAATATGAGAAGTAAAGGTTACATTGTTAATTTATTTAATATTTTTCTTTGATAACATAGAATGAGCTATATCAATTTTTTTTATGAAACAGACTTTTTTAATTCTTATCTTTGGCTTCCTTGCAGCAAGCTGCAGTAATTCATCAAATTCACATATTCAGCTGAAAGATTTCGTTGATGATGTTTCCGTACAAAAGTTAGGCCAAGAGCTTATTGATCTTCCATATGGGCTAAATGCTCTAGAATCAGGACTATCTGAATCGGAAGAAATTTTAGTTGCTGTTCATGGCAGTAGAAGCCAGGGATATGAGTGGGTATATCCCCTAAAGTCGATTAACTCTTCAAAGAAAGAAATGTATTTCTACAGATGGCCTGATCAAGGATGCTTTGCAGAGCCCGCAGAAAAACTCATTAAAGATATTTCAAACATCCTTTTAGAAAACCCTTCACTTAATAAAGTAATATTAATAGGCCACAGTTATGGTGGAATCTTGGTTAGCGATGTCTTGAAAAAATGGACGAATAAGATTCCTATCGAAACTCATATAATTGCTTCTCCCTTGGCTGGCTCCAAATTATTAATTAATAATTGCAATTATTCTCCCATTAAAAAAATTAAAGCAAATACTGCTTTGTTTGAATGGAGAACTCAGCATCAATTAGATAGCGCATTTAAAAACACCTCACCTAACCCTCAGGAAATTTCAATTATAGGTAGCTCAATCACTGTTCTACCTGATACTTATAAAGGCAACCGTCTTGGACACAACTGGTCCATAAGCTGGGTTGCGGACGAGGCATTTGATTAAATTTTTTGGACCTTTGCTTCCTTAAGTTTTAGTGCGTTTGTTAATTTAGTCGAGTCACAATAAACTTAATATATACAGAGGGAACAATGACTGAAGAGCAGGCAATATATTTTACGATAATATTTATGGCCTTCACTTATGCAGCAATAGGCTTTGGTATTAACAAGGCTAATGCTAAATATCTTTTAGCTGGCTATAACACAATGGGTACACAAAAGAGGAGTGAGTTTGATATTGATGCTTACTTAGATTTCTTGAAGCCCTTTTTTAAAAAACTAAGCCTATTCCCAATAGTAAGTTTTATTGCCCTTTCTTTTATTTTGAAAGGTGAAACAAAAATAATGGTTTGGTCTCTGGTACAAATTATTCCTTTCGCATACTTCTTAAGGATGCACTTTAAAAAATTTAAAAATGACTAAAAAAATACTACTCAACTCACTCTTATTTATAGTAATTTTAGTGGCCTCTGCTTTAATGATCTTGCCTAAGATGCTTGATAAGAGCATGAATCCTGTTTCTGAACATGCGCCTTTTGTTGTTTCTGAAGAAGCTCAAGCACTTCACAACACATTAATAGTTGGGGATTGGCATGCTGATAGCGCATTATGGAATCGGGATTTAAAGAAAACCTATGACTATGGGCACGCAGATATTCCTCGATTACAAGCAGGTAATGTGGCTCTTCAAATGTTCACTACTGTTACTAAGTCGCCTTCTGGTCAAAACTATGACAGCAATGAAACCGGCGCTAATGACAATATAACAGCTTTAGCAATAGTCCAGAGATGGCCAATCAAAACCTGGTCTAGTTTATTTGAAAGGGCCATGTATCAAGCAAATAAAATAAAAGATCTAGAAAAACGCGATCCTGAAAACTTTATGTTAATTGAATCCCAATATGATCTAGGTATTTTTTTACTTAAAAGGGTTAATAATCCAAAAATGGTGGGAGGGCTTATTGGCACTGAGGGATCACACGCTCTCGATGGCAACTTAGATAATATTGAGCGCTTGTATGAAAATAGTTTTCGCATGATGAGCCTTCAACATTTTTTTGATAATAAGTTAGGTGGCTCTCTTCACGGCACAAGTGGCGCAGGCCTGACAGAGTTTGGTAGGCAGGCAATCGATGAGATGCAACGATTGGATATTATTATTGATGTTTCTCATTCATCTGAAAATGTTGTTAAAGATGTTCTTAGTATTTCTAATCAACCACTTGTTATTAGTCACACAGGTTTCAATGGTTACTGTAAATCACCCAGAAATATAAGTGATAGCTTGATGATAGAGATAGCTGAAAAAGGAGGCCTCATAGGCGTTGGTTTTTGGGACGCAGCTGTTTGCGATAACACCCCTAGGTCAGTAGCTGAAGCAATTATTTACGGCATTGGTCTAATTGGGGCAGAGCATGTTGCTCTAGGCTCAGATTTTGATGGAACCATTACCCCAGGGTTTGACACATCAGAGTTAGTTGCAATAACCCATGAATTATTAGAGCTAGGGCTTGGTAAGGAAGAAATTCGAAAAGTAATGGGTGAAAACATGTTGTCTTTTCTTCAAGACAATCTTCCAAAAACTTAAAACATTTATCTATTTATAAATTCGGGTTAGAGTAATCACATAATTAAATTTAAAGGGGAAAAGTCATGATTAGTTTTATTGTTTGGTCAGTCTACTTATATTTGTTTCAGCTTATGATTCCAAATTTTTTAAAATCAAAAATTGAATATTCAACTCGAGCCAATAAAGCCTTTAGGAATTTAAGTGAATCTTTTTCTATATTTCTGGCATTAGCAATCTTATCAATTGTTCTTAATGTAGATGCAAATACACAATTAGCAATGTACTGGCTGATATCAAGAGTTCTGTTTTTAATAATTTATATTTCAGGAGTTGGAAAAAAGAACAAGGGCACTGAAGGTGATGGAAATGAAGCACAGCCAATTAGATCACTGGTTTGGATGGTTTCGGTAGTTCTTTTAGTTTTAATGGCAAAAAACCTTTTATAGTCATTATCGGAGATAAACATGCAATATAGAAAATTAGGAAATTCTGGTCTTAAATTATCTGAGCTTTCGTTTGGATCTTGGGTAACGTTTAATAAACAAGTTGACTCCAAGCTTGCAGAAGAAATGTTTGGAACCTGCCTAGATGCTGGTGTTAATTTTTTTGATAATGCCGAAGGCTATGAAAGAGGGATGTCTGAGGTTGTTATGGGCAAGGCTCTAAAGAGCTTAAATAAATCTAGAGACTCATACTGTGTATCGTCAAAGGTATTTTTTGGCTCTCATGGCAATCCAACACCTACTCAAATGGGATTAAGCAGAAAGCATGTCACCGAAGCTTGCCACCAGGCCCTAGAAAGACTTCAGGTTGATTATCTAGATCTTTATTTTTGTCATAGAGCAGATCCAGAAACCCCAATTGGAGAAACAGTTTGGGCAATGCATAACCTAATAACCCAAGGAAAAATACTCTACTGGGGAACGTCTGAGTGGTCAGCAGAAGAAATAGATGAGGCATATAAATTTGCATCCGAAAATAATTTAACACCACCAACTATGGAGCAGCCCCAATACAACCTTTTAGATAGACAAAGGTTTGAAGTTGAGTATGACCCAATATTTACACAATATGGTACAGGTACAACTACCTGGTCACCTTTGGCGTCAGGTGCTCTAACCGGCAAATATTTAAATGGAGTGCCAGCAGGGTCAAGAGCATCTTTAGAAGGATATGAGTGGCTCAAGAAAGGAATGATTGATTCAGACCGGGGGCAAGAAAGAATGAAAAGAGTCGCCTCTTATATCAAGATAGCTGAGGAGCATAATTTAAGCCCTTCCAAGCTTGCTATAGCCTGGTGTTTATTAAATAAAAATGTATCAACTGTAATATTGGGTGCGTCAAGTATAGGACAGCTTCAAGACAACTTAGATTCATTGGATTGCATCGAAGCATTAAAAGATAACAATTTAGTTAACAGCCTAAACAATATTGGTAGATAAATGATAGATACTTTAGATCACCTTATTATTGCAGTAGAAGATCTAGATAAAGCAGAAGCAAATTATACCAAAATCTTTGGAATGCCCCCTGTTTGGCGCGGAGAGCACAAAGAGCTAGGAACGATCAACTCCCTATTCAATTTTAAAAATACTTATTTTGAACTTTTGTCAGCTAGTGGAGAAGGTCTTGGGGCCGCACTTGTTAATCATTATTTAGAAGAAAAGGGCGAGGGCCTAATAGGAGTTGTTTTTGGAACAAAAGATATAGACAAAGCCACAAACTCACTTAAAGAAGGAAACTTTCTTATATCAGATACTACAGATGGAGAGGGTATAAATTCTAAAGACGGCGAGGTTCGAAAATGGAAGAATCTCTTTTTGCCTCCTGAACTCACAAGAGGATTATTTTCATTTATTATTCAACACACAGAAGGAACATTGCCCTCCCTTGGAACATATTCAAATGCATCAATAAATAAACTAGATCATGTTGTTATAAACACCAATGATGCAGATGGGTTTATTAAAATTTATCGGGATATTTTTAATATTAGGCTTGCATTAGATAAGTTTGTAGAAGCTTGGAAAAGTAGAATGCTATTTTTCAGACTAAATAAAACAACCATCGAGGTAATTGAGAAGAAAGACAGCAGCGACTCCTTTGATTCATTATGGGGGCTTTCATGGGAGGTTGAAAATATTGAAGAAGCGCATAAGCGTCTTGAGAAAGAAGGGGTGGAGATAACGGCTATTAAAAAAGGAATAAAAGAGAAGACCCTAGTCGCAACAATAAAATCTCACAATCACAACATACCAACATTATTAATCCAACATTTATAAAAAAAGGAGCTATCGAAATGAAAACAATCTTTAACAAAATCATATTAATGATTCTTATATCATCCATACCAAATTTAAGCGCTCATGATCTTCAGAGCGCAGTAAACAGTGAAGATAGAGATCCAAAAAATGCCGCGAGAGACTCCTCAAGACATCCCATGGAAACACTCAGTTTTTTTGAAATAAAGTCTGATATGACAATCATCGAATTATCTCCAGGCGGCGGCTGGTATACAGAGATACTAGCTAATTTTTTACATGAACCTGGTAACCTTATAGCTGCTCATTTCGATCCTAATTCAGAAAGAGCCTACTTCAAAAGAAGCAGGGCAAACTTTGAGAGAAAGATGAGTGCAAATTCTATGTTTGATAATGTTCAAATGTCAGCCATAAATTCAAACTTAGCAAAACCAAATAGCGTTGATGCAGTTTTAACTTTTCGAAATCTCCATAATTGGCTAGGAGCAGAGATGGATTTAATTTTTTCTAATTCTTATAAGGCTTTAAAGCCTGGAGGTATATTTGGAGTTGTTGAGCATAGAGCCAAGCCTGGAACCTCTATGGATGTAATGAAAAAAAGCGGCTATGTAACAGAAGAGCACGCAATAGAGATTGCCAGGAAACATGGCTTTGAGCTCGTTGCTAAATCTGAAATTAATGCTAATCCAAAAGATACTAAAAATTATCCAGGGGGAGTTTGGACTTTGCCACCAAACCTTAGACTAAAAGATCTCGATAGAGAAAAGTATTTAGAGATAGGAGAGAGCGATAGAATGACACTTCTATTTAAAAAGCCATTAGAAAGCTAAGAGGCAATTAATTAATGCGAAATGAGCAGCAAGGAAGATGCCAGTGTGAAAAAATATCATACTCTTTTGAGCACTCTAAACTAATCTCGGCCCATCATTGTCATTGTCTAGATTGCCAAAGAGCAACAGGGTCAGGCAAGGCTACAATAATGATTGTGCCTAAAAAACATGTCAAGCTTGATGGAGAGTTAAAATACTTCGAAGTAAAGGGATCTAGTGGTTCACACATTAGAAGAGGATTTTGCGAAAACTGCGGTTCTGGTATTTTAAGTTATGCCAAAGAAGTACCCCACATACTTTACATTAAAGCAGGGACTCTTGATGACTCAAGCTGGCTAAAAATAGATTCAAATTTTTTTACTGACTCATCTCATGACTGGAATGAGCCATCGGAAGCTCCAAAGAGCTTTAAAAGAAATCCAACCGTGAGCTCAAACTTTATAACTCTACTAAAGTCATTTAAATAGATGTTACCTTCACATCTCCTGAGTCAATTAAATTGTTTACGGCATCTTTTGACCACCCAAGCTCTTCTAGAATAGCTCTGCTATGCTCGCCTAATAAGGGGCTAGCTTCAGCTTGAGAGGTTGATTTTCCTTCAAATAAAACAGGTGGTGTTGGTGCGGTTAGCTTGCCCATGGCCTTGGTAACATAAGTCTCAAGGGCCCCAATTGCTTTAATTTGTTCGCTGCTTTCAATATCGTCTCGCTTTACACATGGGGAGCAAGGCACATCAGCTGCTATTAGAATTTCCATAGCTTTTTCAACGCCTATGTCTACACGAGGATTTTTTAAAACCTCTAGAACTTGGTCCATATTAGTCATTCGTGATGCTATTGACGCATACAAGGGAGTTCCAAGTAATTCTGGGTAACCAACCATAGGAAGTAGCGCTTCCCAGTGACTGTCCAAAAGAGGAGCGACTGCAACGCCCCCATCCTTATAATTAATTGTCTGAAAATAATCTGACCCAGGGGACATTTCAAATTTATCATCATCTTTTAATGTCCTATGCATCATTCCATCTGGCCACATAAATGCGAGGCATGCATGCAGCATTGATATATCAATATGCTGCCCTTCATTAGTAGTTACTCTTGCTAAAAGAGCAGCTGTTGCCGCCTGACTAACAGTGTAAGCAGTAACTTTATCGCATATAAATGTCCGAATAAAATCAAAGGAGTTCTCTTCAGATGACTGAAGATCTGTAAATCCAGCTAAACCTTGAATAACATGATCAAATGCTGGCATGTCTGCCATTGGGCCTTCAGTTCCGAAACCACTCACAGCTACATAAATTAATTTTGGGTTTATTTTTCTAAGAACATCTGATCCGAGGCCAATTCGATCCATAACCCCAGGCCGATAATTATGGAGTAGGACGTCAGCTCTTTCGATAAGTTTTTTGACAGCATCAACCCCCGCCTCTGATTTTAAATTTATAGCTAGAGACCTTTTACCTCGATTACAGTTATGAAAGAATCCTGAGACTCCATTCTTTTGAGTACCAAGAGGGCGCATTTTGTCCCCCATCGCAGGCGGCTCAACCTTAATTACTTTTGCCCCTTGAGCTGCCATTGTCATTGCAGCAAGGGAGCAAGTAATCATATTAGATAATTCTATTACCTCTATTCCAGCCAATGGTTGACTTGCAGTTGGTTTAATCATTTCCCCGCCCCTTATTTATATCAAATAATAGTAGCATGATACTTATTCGAAAATGTTAAGATTGAATCCATGAAAACATTAAATGAAATAACTATTTTTGACTGTTCTGCAAATCATCTATGGTCGATCCTGTCTGACATATCACGCTGTGACTGGGTTCCAACAATTGAGAAGATCACCCTAGAAGGCGACTGTAGGGTTTTTGAAATGGAAGGCATGGGTTCTGTAAAAGAGAAAATACTTTTATTAGATAATGAAAATATGAAACTACAATACTCTGCAGTAGAAACAAGAACACCTCTTCAGCATCACCTAGCAACAATGCAAATTACTAGTGCCAGCGAAGAGACTTGCCAGCTTAATTGGACCACAGAGATTGATCCAGAAATTTTTGCAGATGCTATCCACCAAGGAATGCTGATATCTATAGATGGAATAAAGAAAGTTATATAAATGGATTATTTTATATTAGCTTTAGCAATTTTATTTTTTGTTCATTTCATCGAATGCATTTTATATAGAAAACTTATTGCGCAGTCTCCTCGAGGAAAGATCTTTGGCTTTGCTATGACTATGTTGATAGGCGTTGTTTATTTAAGACGCCTTAAAAAACTTGTTAACTAAAATTTTCAGAATGAAAATCTTTAATTGCGCCGTCTACAAGAGCGTCCTTGACCTGTAATTCTTGAAATAAATTTAGTGAATTTAGAGTTTTACATCTGCTTAATGCGACATATGTTTGTCCTGTTGCAAAAGCCCCTTGACCTAAATCTATTGAACAACTCTCAAGTGTTAATCCCTGTGCCTTATGGATAGTAACTGCCCATCCAAGTTTCAATGGGAACTGTTTAAAGGATGAAACGACCTCTTCCTCCATCTCATCATTGTATTCATCATATACATATTTAATCTTATTCCATTCCTCTCTTTTTACTTTGAAGATTTCATCTCCAACTTGAACTCGAAGAAACTTTCTTTTCTTATCAGAACAATTAGTAACAACGCCGACAGTACCATTCACCCACCTGCCTTCGCTATCGTTCTTTATAAACATAACCTTTGCATCTTTTTTAATACGCAAGGTTCTTGGAGCAGGTAAGTCATTTTCATTTATATCACCATACTCTTCTGACTGAGCTGCAGTTGCCGGACCTTCTATCAAGTTAAGCATTTCCTCATTGATTTGCTCAGCCCTATACTTTCGCGTGGTAATAATCATAGAAGACTCATTGGTAAATTCTGGGTTATAACAGGCTCGATTAATGCTGTTTATAGAGTCCTCTAAATCATTTCCTAGTCTGATGTTATTTAGTAAAGAATAAAACCCCTCGTCCTCACTTTGCCTGAATGAGTAGGTAAGTTCGAAGAAGGTTGGAGACTTTATTTCTTTATAACTTTTAGAGCTAAAGAAATATACAGACTCATACTTTTCATCAATCATGTCTACTTCATGATCCTTAACAACTGGTGGGAGTTGAAATAGGTCTCCGCAAGCAAGGACATGAATTCCACCAAATGGTTCTTCAGAGTTTCGATGAAGCTTGAGGCTTTCAGATATGGCATCAAGCATGGGAGCCCTGACCATAGAGATCTCATCGATAATTAACAACTCAAGTTTCTTTAAAAGCTTCTTAAACCGAGGGTCATTTGACTCTTGGATAACTGGAAAAGTATCAAAACCAATTCTAAAGGCCGAATTGATTGTACTGCCACCAATATTTAATGCGGCAACACCGGTTGGAGCAACAACAATTTTTCTTAGGCTGCATTCATCAACAACTCTTTCGATTAAAGTTGTTTTACCTGTCCCTGCAGCCCCTGTTAAATAAATAAACTGCTGGCTTTCAGATTCAAGCAATTCAATAACCTGATCAAGAGTTTGATCAAAAGAATTCTCATCATTTAATATTTTTTTTGTAGGCATTTATAACCTGGAGGTCGTTTAAATTTTTATCTAAATTTAGTATTATTTTTATGGTAGATTATATGACAAAGACAAAAACAATTAATTAATATATGAAAAAAGTTGCAATTATAGGAGCAGGGCCATCTGGAATTACCGCAATTAAGAATTTTGCAGATCAAGGCTTTGAGGTAACTGCTTTCGAAAGATGCGAGGGAGTTGGAGGAAACTGGAGATTCAATGATCCTTCTGGACATTCTAGTGTTTTTGAAACCACACATATAATAAGCTCTAAATACACTTCTTTTTATGAAGACTTCCCTTTGCCCGAGTCAGCATCTGACTACCCATCACACAAAGAATTATTAAACTATTTCAATGCATATACAGATCATTTTGATATTAGAAAACTAATTAAATTTGGAACCGAAGTAACTAACTGTAAAAAAATTGATGGAGATAGATGGGAGATTGAGTGGAATATCTTGTGTTCTGAGCAAAAAAATACAGGCGAATATGATGCACTTGTTGTTTGCAATGGCCATCATCATAAACCTAGATATCCTGATTATCCTGGAGAATTTACAGGGGAATTAATCCACTCTCATGAATTTAAATCAGCCAAACCATTTCAAGACAAGCGTATTTTGGTTATTGGTGGCGGCAACTCTGCTTGTGATGTTGCGGTCGAGACAGCGCGAGTATCTAAATCAACCTCCATTAGTTGGAGAAGAGGCTATTACCTTATTCCTAAGTTCATGTATGGCCTGCCAGTTGATGTGTATGCATTAAAAAATAGGTGGATGCCAGCTTTTCTTAGAGAGCCATTTACAAAAATGATGTTAGAAATCTTCCAAGGAAAAAATGAAGATATTGGGTTACAGAAGCCAGCTCAAAATCTATTTGGAACACACCCAACAGTAAACTCAGAACTTTACTATGCAGTAAGGCATGGCAAAGTTACTCCTCATGTTGAGATAGAAAGATACGAAGGCAACAAGGTTATATTTAAGGATGGCAAGAGCGATGAGTTTGACGTCATCATTGCATGTACTGGTTTTAAAATTAAGCATGACTTTTTCGAAAAAAGCTTAATTAATTATGAGGAAGGCAAAGTGCCTCTTCTTCATAGAATGATTCCAGCTGATATAAAGAATTTATACTTTATAGGTCTTTTCCAGCCTTTGGGATGCATTTGGCCTGGTGCAGAGCTTCAGTCTAAATTAGCCGCTCAACATCTCTGCGGTAATTGGACGCCAAAAAAATCATTTAAAGAGCTAATAGAAAAAGAACTAGCAAATCCAGATGTAAAACAAATCGATACTCCAAGGCACACAATAACCGTTGATGATCATGCTTTTAGGGCCAGATTAAAGAAAGAAATAAATAGATCTGTTACTGCTTAACAAACATGAATCAGTGCATCGTTTGTGAAAGCAAGCTTATAGAAAGCTTTCAAACGTCAGATAAGAAAAAACATTGGAAGTGCCAACATTGCTTTGCCAAGTTCCTTGATAAAAAACATTATATAAACTCAGATATAGAAAAAGAAAGATACTTAGAGCACGAAAATATAATAGAGGATGATGGCTATAGAAATTTCCTATCAAGACTTTCTACTCCACTTAAAGATAAATTACTGCAAGGCTCCAAGGGGCTTGATTTTGGATGCGGGCATGGGCCAGCTTTGGCTGATATTTTAATTAAAGATGGGTTCGATGTAGATCTATATGATCCTTTTTTCTTTCCAGATGAGGACGTTTTTTTAAAGCAATATGACTTTATAACTTGTACAGAAACCGCAGAACATTTTTTTGAACCAGCAAAGGAGTTTAAGATTCTACATAGCCTACTTAAGAAAAGTGGCTGGCTTGGAGTTATGACCAATACTCTTACTACAGATGATGCCTTCGATTCTTGGTATTACAGAAGAGACCCAACTCATGTATGTTTTTACTCAGAAGAAACCTTTAAAGTAATCGCAGAACAAAAAAATTGGTTATATGAACCTATTTCAAAAGACATAGCTTTATTTCAAAAAAAATAATTTCTTTGGTCATTTCATTTATGGTAACTTAAGTCATGAATAAAATTTTATTACTTCTTTTATTAACAGCCATAATCATAGTTGGTTTTATTTATGGTCCCAAGGCTGTCCGACTTTACAATTTGGCAAATCTTTATGATGAAGAATCCATAGCCAGTAATTTTATTAATATCGATAAAATTTTTACAGTATCTGAGCCTATCCCATCGTCAGAAGAACCTTATATATTTAATAAAAAACTCTACAACCTTCCAGAAACTTATTTTTTTGAAGGAGAAGAAAGAAATTTCCAAGAGGACTTAGATCATTTTAAAACTGATGGACTTATTGTTTTACATAATGGAGATATGCTTTATGAGAATTACTGGAACGGCAACTCGGCTAGCTCAAAACATATAGCTTTCTC
>Ga0115568_10002740_pt1 | contig 12173 bp, 7 predicted proteins | sample COGITO_mtgs_1204_FD_87296 | JGI IMG/M metagenome (GOLD analysis project Ga0115568, IMG submission 87296) | Pelagic marine microbial communities from North Sea - COGITO_mtgs_120426 | ecosystem: Environmental > Aquatic > Marine > Epipelagic | place: Germany:Helgoland, sampling site Kabeltonne...
AAAAATTGTGCTAATCGCGGTTGTAAAGCAGCAGATCCAGAAGCAACTGCTTGTATTCTTCCACCTAATTTCTCTCGGATTTTGGAATAAACTAATTTGTCCGCCAGTTTCCGTTGAAAGCTCGGGTGTGATCCATATTCATACGATTCTGTCAATCCTAGAGCCCACTGGAATATTTTGGCTTTTACTCCTCCTGCAGACATGCCACCCGCAACAATTCCATCATATACTTTTTCCAATAGTCTTGGTACTGCGGTGAAAACATGCGGTTTGACTTCGGCAATATTTTCTTTTATAGTATCGATCGATTCTGCAAAATAGATAGAAACACCTGTGATTTGATAGAGATACAAGATCATTCTTTCAAATACATGGCAAACGGGTAAGAAACTCAATCCGTCAGCGGTATCATTCGTGGGCAAACGTTCAATTGAGGCTTTGCAATTCGTTACGATATTGTTATGACTAAGCATAACCCCTTTTGGCAGTCCAGTGGTGCCAGAGGTATAGATTAATGTTGCCAAATCCATGGCATCCACTTTGTTTTTAAGGTCGTCAACTTCATTTTGATTACTTGTGTCTTTTCCCTTGTCCAGAACTTCTTGCCAATTCTTACACCCTTCAACTGGCAGAAAAGAATAAATATCTGTGAGCGTAGTTACATCCTCAATAATCGCATGGGCCTTTCCAAAAAGCTCGTCGTTAGAAACAAAACACAATTTTACTTGAGAGTCATTAAAAATAAATTTATAATCCGATTCGGATATCGTAGGATATACGGGAACGTTGATAGCACCAATTTGAAGAATACCGATATCTAGAATGTTCCATTCAGGTCGGTTATTATGAGAAATTACAGCTATTTTATCACCAGGTTTTATTCCAAGTCTTAAAAGTCCACGGCTAATCGAATTAGCTAAATCAATGTATTCTTGGGTAGAATATGTTTTCCATTCGTTTCCTACTTTTCCAGCTAACGAAATTTCTTGTGGAAACTTGCTTAGTTGGTAGTAAGGAATATCAAAAATTCGTTTAACGTTGTCCATATCTGAGGAAGGTTAATTTATAAGTTCTGTAATAACGAAAAGTCTAAAATAACCGTTTTAAAAGAAAACCTCCCTCATTTTGTAAATAATCGTAATGATTTTTTTAAATCTATGTATATCTAAAAGAGTCTGAGTGTGGAGCTATTGTTGATTGAATTAATTTGATTAAATTTATTTCAAGAACAATCGGATGTAACTTTTGATACATGCTACTTGTTTCACCATATATAGGCTACTTATACTTCTTAATGAATAGGAAAGAGTACAATACAGCGGTTAAAGATTATTCTGGAAGGCTTTTCAGATATGTCGTTAAGTGTCTTCGAAGTTCTGAAGACGCCAATGACATTGTCCAGGAAGCTTATGAAAAATTATGGACCAATCGCAAAAAAGTACCTTTGGTTAAGTCGAAATCGTGGTTGTTTACTACCGCTCATAACATGGTCATTAACCATACTAGAAAGCGCAAGGCTTTATTGATGGAAGACCAAAAGTGCATTGAGCCCTCTGTGAATGGGCATTCTTATGAATTAAGAGATTTAATAACACAAGCCTTAGAAAGCTTACCAGATGTGCAGCGTCAAATTATTCTGTTGCGCGATTTGGAAGGTTATAATTACAAAGAAATTGGTGAAATTCTTCAATTAAATGAGTCCCAGGTGAAGGTGTATTTGTTTAGAGGAAGACAGAAAATCAGACACAAGCTGAAAGATATTTCTGTTTTGGTAGCATAATAAATGATTGTAAATCATAGTAACATAGAGAGGTGGATTTTTGATTATTTCGAAGGAGATTTGTCGTTGCACGAACAATTAGAACTGAAGGAATTTATTAAAAGAAATCCGGAGTATTCTAAAGACTTTAGTGAATGGGAAGAAGCCAGGATTTCTGAAGACGAGATTGTTCCGATTTATCCAAACTCAAGCACCTTGCTAGTTGCTGAAAGGACTGCATTTACTTCTTTACTGCGGTATGCATCAATGATGGCAATAATATTGGCCACAAGCTTTGCAGTTTACTTTATTACTGATTCAATTGATTTTTCGGAGTCCAAAAAGCAGGCAAATTTAATGGTTAAACAAGATGTTAACGGAAATACTTCTGTTGATATAAATGAATGGCAAAATATAGGAGAGGAGTCTTCAGGAAATGTTCAGATGAGGGCGGTTTCAACTGAAAACCGAGTGGTGGCTGTTCAAAGTAGTGAAGAGGAATTGGTTCTTAACACAGAATGGATTAGTTTGGCGAATAGTCAATTTGACAGAAGTAAAGATAGGGTAGATCCCGGAGATAAGAAGGCAGCTCCTAGTCTTGAAATAATCAAAATCAACCAGCACATTTTACCCGTGGATAGAACGTTTGAGGATATGGTAAAAGAAAATTATAGTAACGTTGACTACGATAATTACGTAGGTAATTTTTTATTAAATGCTGATAATACAGAAAAAACAGAAAACTTTTATTTACTAAGTAGTATTGAATTGATGAAGAAAGAGTTGGCCTTGTTTGGACAAGAAGAGGGGAAAATTCGCAAAAGCTGGAGTAAGCAATTTGACCGATTATTTGCAAGAAAAATCGGTATGATTAATCTTGGTGACCCCATCTTTGTGAAAGCGGGAGCAGGACTTATACAGACGAATCCAGCCTTAATCGGTTTTACCAATTCACCTCGATTGAATATTGAACATCGCAGTCAATGGATGAATTCTGGAAATGCTACATCGCAAAATACTTTTTCGTACGATCAGCATGTGGAGGCCCTGCACGGAGGTTTAGGTTTTGGCTTAACTACTATGGAATATGAGAATGGTATGTATTCAGGTTATGGTGCAAAAATTGGCTATGCACCTAAAATTGACTTTTCAAGATTAGTCTCTTTGTCTATTGCAGCAGCTTTTGAGGTTAACCAATTGGCAGTTGATTTTAATAACTATCAATACGACAGTCAATTGGAGTTGGAAAAAGGAATTGTTTATGATAGCTATTCAAGTGGTTATACTCCAAGAGCAACAAAGGTTTTGTATAAAGACTTATCTTTGGGCATGATGTTGAATACTTCTTTCTGTTACATAGGTGCTTCAGTGGATCATGTAGTCCAGCCTGATCAAAACCTATTTACTGCTGATACTCAAAAAGATTATCAATTGGAAAGGAAGTACAGCGTTCAAATGGGTGCAGATTATAAAAAGAACGCAAGTTCTAAATTGGTTGTAAGTCCGCAGGTAATATTTGAAAATCAGGCAGGAAAATCAGAATTATGGGTGAGTAGTTCATTTAGATTTAATAATTTAATCGCCAGTTCAGGAGTTTCAACTAATAAATCTGTTAAAGGAATAGTTGGAGTTCAGGGAAAACATATGAGATTGATGTATAGCTACGATATTACAAAATCAACGGTGTTAGATCAAGCATTAGGTTCTCATGAGGCCTCGATTAGAGTGTTTTTTAATAGTAAGAAGAATAAAAGCCCGTTGGCATTTTTATAACGATGATGAAAAAACTATTGGTACTACTTTGTCTTAGCTTGTCAGTGAATGCGTTTGCTCAAGACCCTGAATTTACGCAGTTTTATGCTAATAAGCTTTATTTGAATCCCGCATTTGCAGGATCACACAACTGTCCTAGAGTTGTAATGAATTATCGAAATCAATGGCCTGCCATTACAGGTAATTTTGTTACGACCGCTTTTGCTTACGATCAACATGTGGATGGAATAAAAGGTGGGCTCGGTTTGTTAGTTACGAACGACCAAGCTGGTCAGGGTACTTTGAAGACGACACGGGTAAGTGGAATGTATTCATACAGACAAGCCATCGGAAGGAAGTTCTCTATTAAATTTGGAATGGAAGCTACCTTCTTTCAAAAATCTTTGGATTGGAGTAAACTAACTTTTGGAGATATGATTGATCCAAGAAGAGGATTTGTTTACCGAACGAATGATATACCTCGAGGAGGAAGTACCAGTGGTATTGATTTTGCTGCGGGTATAATTGGTTATTCTGATGTTTTCTATATGGGAGTAGCAGCACATCATTTAACAGAACCTAATGAATCATTGATTCTTGGTGAGAGTAAGTTGCCGATGAAGATAACGGGACATATTGGAGCAAATATTCCGATCGATGGTCAAACGGCTAGTAAATATTCTAAAGGAGGAACGTCTATATCTCCTAATGTTTTATTCAGACAACAAGATAATTTCACGCAGCTTAATATGGGTATTTATATTAAAAAAGACGCCATTGTTGGAGGTATTTGGTACCGGAATAAAGATGCTTTTATTGCAACATTAGGAATAAATACAGAATATTTGAACATAGGTTATTCTTATGACGTAACGATTTCTAAATTGGGCGCCGGAACTGGAGGAGCGCATGAAATAACATTAGGTATTGACTTCACTTGTAAGCCAAAGAAAAGAACGTTTAGAACAATTAGCTGTCCGTCGTTTTAATTTTTAAATACTGGATGTCCGTCGATATACGTTCTGATTACTTGAGTTCGTAAAATGTCATCTTCTTCACAGGACATGATGTCTCTGTTCAAAATGACAAAATCAGCTAACTTTCCGATCTCCAAAGAGCCTTTGACCTTTTCTTCAAAATTAGCGGTAGCCGCCCAAATAGTCATTCCTTTCATTGCATTAAGTCTTGATAAAGCATCTTCAATTTGAAAACCATTTTTTGGCTTTCCATCTAAGTTTTTCCTAGCTACTGCGGCATAAAAGGTTTCAATAGGAGAAATGTTTTCAATTGGAAAATCGGTGCCTAGCGCAATCATACCATTTTGACTTCGAAGTTTTTCATAGGCATAGCCGTATTTAAGTCGCTCTGCTCCAACTCTTAAAACGGCCCACCTCATATCGGATGTCGCATGTGTTGGTTGAACAGAAGGAATGATGTTAAAACGTTTAAATAAGTTTATGTCGTCATGATGAACGAGCTGTGCATGTTCAATCCTCCATCTTTTATCATTGTTTGTCTGAAGAACTTCACCATAGATCTTCATAATTAGGCGCGCAGCGGAATCACCAATACAATGGGTGTTCATTTGAAATCCAGCTTTATACAATGCTTGAGCTTTTGTCTTAAAATAGACTTCATTACTTAACAACATACCGTAATTACTTGTGTCATCTTTATAAGGTCTCAATAGGCAAGCACCTCTAGATCCCAAAGCACCGTCTCCGTAGAATTTGAATGACCTTACATTCAATTTGTCGGTTTTTATCGGCCCATTTTTTAAATAATGTGCAAAATTTTCTTCGTTATCAGTAAGCATGGCGTAAATTCTCATTTTCAAACTCCCACTTTTGTGGAGGGCTTGAATAGCTTCAATCTCTGCCTTTTTTAACCCGGCGTCGTCAATAGTAGTAAGTCCTACCTCAAAGCAATTAGCTTGTGCCTTAAGCAATGCTCTTTTCTTTTGGTTAATCGTTGGGGCAGGAATCAATCTAAGCACACTGTCTACTGCATTATCAATCAGTATCCCGGTTAGCTCGTCATTAATGCTTTCGATGTGTCCGCCGGCAATACTTGTGGTGCTTGTAATACCAGCAATGTCAAGAGCTGTGCTGTTAACCAGCGCTGCATGCCCATCAATCCTTCTAATAATCACAGGTTGATTGGGGAACAAAGAATCCAATCGTTGCTTATTCGGGTAGTTGGTGTTTTTCCAGGTAGTTTGATCCCATCCTCTGCCTTCAACCCAGCCGAGTGTGTCATTGATTTGAAATTGACTTAAAGTTAAAAGAACTTCATCAAAGGAACGACAAGCCTTCAGATTGATTTGTTGTAAGCTTAGTCCATAACCTAGAAAGTGACAATGAGCATCAATAAAACCAGGGTAAATGGTCATTAATTGTGCATCATAAGCACTCGAATAGCTGTATTTATTCAAAATTTGTCGTTCCGGTCCTAATTCAAGAATTTTACCATCTTTAATGGCCATTGCCTCAAACATTTCATGACTGTTATTCATTGAATAAATCTTAGCATTGTGAATTACCAGATCACAGTCAACTTGTTTCATGCAAGAAGAAAGAAAAATGAGTATGAAGCAAAAGAGGTATAATTTTGAGGTAAACATGATTGCGTTTTAATTTACATTTCTTTCAAAGACAACTTCTTGTTGTGTAATAATAAACAAAGAATCATTAACATAACCAATCCGGGTACTTTGTATCGTACTAAGGCGCCTGCAACCGGTGTAGTAAGTCCGAGAATGAGATAGAGAACAGCTACAAACAGAACAATGAACCAAACATATTCGCGTTCAGGTCCAGCTCTGCCGCGAATAATACAATAAATTAGGAAGGATAGAATCAAAAGGTTTTCTATAAAAGCAATCCATTGGAAAACATTGGATTTTGAATGGGGAAGGGGTTGAATGATTGCGTTAACCATCGATTTCGGTGCGCACGACATGACAGCGCTCCAATTTCGTTCAATTTGCGTATCATCGTAAAGACTTTTTGCATCCATTTTTTCGGCGTACCGAATCATGTCGTTTCTTTTTCCAGCAATTAAACCAGCAAAATGATAATCCGGTTTTACACCACTAATAACAAAAGCAGCAATGAGGCAAATGCCTAGTGCCGACAGATATCGAAGTCCAATTAACCGATCTGTAAAGAGCTTAAATGAATAACCTAGCATAACTGGAAGAAGTGCAATTAAAACATAGTATTTTGTGATGAATAAAAAGTACATCGAGACCAGTAATAGCGGGCAATAAATCCACTTTTTCTTTGAAACTATTTGCTGCAAACAAAATACGGTACTCCCGAGAAAAAGAAAAAGTAGCGCTTCTTTCAGATTTCCAGATGTCCATAATAAAATCGAAGGGAGAAGAAACACCAAGAATAAGGAGAGAATCTTTTGCCCTTGCTTTATGGGATTAAATGTTTTTAACAATAACGTTGTGCCGATAAGGGAAAAAAAACACATAACAATACTATGTATGTGGTACGACCCAAAAGAAATCAAATGCAGGATGGCATTTATTCTAATCATAGTACGGTTATTATTAAAAACAATACTGTCGTAGGTTTTATACCAATTCGTCATGTTGTCATAATACAATTCTCGGAACTCTTGGCCTTCGCAGTTCACACCAAAGAGCATCTGAAAAAAGTGCTTTTTAGAATCGAAAAATGCTTCGTACATTACTTTGCTATCGTCAAAGTATTTGAAAATATCAGCTTCAGATCGTACGGTATAGTGTTTGGTATATATCCAATATAATCCAAATCCAGCCATGATTTTAAGAATGAATATAATCTGAAACCATTTTCTGTTGATGGTATTGAATTGAAATAACGACCATTTTTCAATGATGAAAAGGAAACCAATACTGTAGATAGCAATTAGTGCATATTGCAGGGCCATGAACAAATATAAAAAGGTTCGTTAGATGTTGAAAAAATCGAATGCTTTTAGGTCTCCACAAAAAGGCTTTAATTACCTTTGTGCACGAATATCAAGAAGTAATCGTATAGACTCAATTAGAAAAATGGAAGTTACTAAAAAGCAAGAATTAGCTACATTAGAACAAGCTCAAGAATTAGGCCTGTTACCAGAAGAATTTGATCAGATTAAGGAGATCTTAGGAAGAACACCAAATTTTACGGAAATGAGTATTTTTTCAGTGATGTGGTCTGAACATTGCTCTTATAAGAATTCCATAAAATGGCTTAAAACGTTACCTAAGGACGGACCTCATATGTTGGTTGAAGCTGGTGAAGAAAATGCTGGATTAGTGGATATAGGAGGCGGATTAGCGTGTTGTTTTAAAATTGAATCACACAATCATCCAAGTGCATTGGAACCCTATCAAGGAGCAGCAACGGGTGTTGGAGGAATAAATAGAGATATTTTCACAATGGGTGCTAGACCAATCGCACAACTGAATTCGCTGCGATTTGGTGATCCTTCTTTGCCGAAAACAAAATGGCTAGTAAAAGGAGTGGTTAAAGGAATTGGCGATTACGGAAATTCATTTGGTGTTCCAATTGTAGGAGGAGAAGTTTTTTTTGACGAGAGTTACAATACTAACCCATTGGTTAATGCTTTTTCAGCTGGAATCATGGATGCCAGTAAAATGATGTCGGCAACTGCTTCTGGACCAGGAAACCCAGTTTATATTGTGGGTTCATCTACTGGTAAAGACGGTATCCATGGAGCTGCATTTGCATCTAAAGACATTACGGAAGACTCTGTCAATGATTTGCCATCTGTTCAAGTAGGAGACCCTTTTCAAGAAAAGCTATTATTAGAAGCAACTTTGGAATTAGCTGAAACGGATGCTGTAGTGGGCATGCAAGATATGGGTGCAGCAGGCATCACTTGTTCTACATCAGAAATGAGTGCTGCAGGTGGAGTTGGAATGATCATTGACTTGGATAAAGTGCCAACGAGACAAGAAAACATGAAAGATTGGGAAATTTTACTTTCCGAGTCTCAGGAAAGAATGCTGGTTGTAGTGGAAAAGGGAGCTGAAGCTGTAGTAGAAGCAATTTTTGAAAAATGGGATTTGAATTGTGAAGAAATAGGAGTAGTAACAGATACTGGAATTTTGGAGTTTTGGATGCATGGAGAGATTTGTGCGACACTTCCTGCTGAACCTTTAGTTTTGGGTGGTGGTGCACCAGTATATGAAAGAGAATATTCGGAACCTGCTTACTATTCGGAGTTTAAGAAGTTTGATATATCAACAGTGGAGCAGCCATCAGATTTAAAAGAGGTGGCAGAATTCATGCTGTCGCATCCGAACATTGCGTCTAAAAAATGGGTTTCAGAACAATATGATTCAATGGTTGGAACAGCGAATATGAGTACCAATGCTCCTTCAGACGCTGGTTTGGTCAACATTAAAGGAACCAATAAAGCATTGGCAATGACCGTAGATTGTAATTCCAGATATGTACATGCCGATCCTGAAAAAGGAACTTCAATTGCCGTAGCTGAATCAGCAAGAAATATTGTCTGTTCTGGTGGTATACCTTCGGCTATTACAAATTGCTTGAATTTTGGAAACCCATACAACCCTGAAAGTTATTGGCATTTTGTAGGAGCGATAAAGGGAATGAGCGCAGCATGTATTAAATTCAGTACTCCTGTAACGGGTGGCAATGTGAGTTTTTATAATCAATCGGTTACCGATGAGGGAGAGGAGCCAGTGCTTCCGACACCAACAATTGGGATGTTGGGTGTAGTAGAGAATAAGGATCAGACCATGTCAATGAATTTTAAATGCAAAGGAGATTTAATCTTTTTAATTGGTAAGGCAGTAGAAGATATTGGTTCTTCAGAATACTTATACAGCTATCATGGAGTAAAAGGCTCTAGTGCTCCATATTTTGACTTAGAGGAGGAGTTTGCTATGCAGGAGGCGGTAAAAGGATTAATTCAAAATAAATTAATTAATGCTGCTCATGATTGTGCAGATGGTGGTTTATTCGTTACTCTTTTTGAAATGGGCCTGCAGGAAAATTTAGGCTTTGATGTTATCACGGATTCTGAGATAAGAGAAGATGCTTATCTTTTTGGGGAAGCACAAGGAAGGGTTTTAGTAACCTTAGACGAAAATACAGAAGAAGAATTCATTGATTATATGATCGAATGTGGCACGCCTTTTACTCTTTTGGGGCACGTTACCAGAGGTAAGATGGTGGTAGATGAGAAGCATTTTGGATTTGTTGAAGAAGTTAGGTCCGGTTACGACAACAAGATTGCAGAGCTCATGAACTAGAAAACATCGAGTATTTGAAAACCGTTTCAAGTTGTAATTCGGTAATTCTAGGTTTTTTCATAACGTTCTAGTTTGCCGTTTCTAACGATGTAATTGTTTCCCATAAATATGAAGGTTCTTCCTTCATTATACTGAGTAAGAAAAAGTAAATCTTCTTCCATGGTGTGAATAGAGCCTTTAGTTTTATAGGCAAGGTTTAAATAGGCAGTTCGTATGGTATGGTTATTTCTCACGCCGCAAAGAATCACATGTACAGGCTTTTTTATATTATCCAAAAGTGCAGTATCTCTTGGGGGTGCATTGTTGTCGGCAATTAAAACGATGTTTTTGGATTGGCTGAATTTTTCACAACCTTTTTCGATGGCTTCCAGGTCGTTCTCAACCAATTCGGTATTGCCTGTACTATTATTCATGGCTTTAGCTGCCGTATTGAGAATTCCAGCAAACCCAACTGAATTTTTGCAGTAGTATATTCCGCCTGTTTTACCTACGTATTTCTTGGTTTTTTTCCCATCACCATCATTGAAAAAGACATAGTTCTGAGTGCTGTACTTTTCATAGTTTAACCTTAACCAAAGAAGAATTTGCTTGGTATAGGGATACATGCTCCCGGTAACGTCTGTCACTATTAGTTGGTTTTTCCAATAGCTGTATTTCTTTAATTTGTTTACGGCAATTTTGAATTCACTGCGTGCATGGATTTCATATTTAAATAGATGGTAGCCATATGCTATTAAAGTATCTATTTGAAAAATAGGTTTAAAATTTTTTGGATGATTGGTCTTGGAGTCGTGATTTAATTCTCTATCCAATATTTTACCTAAATTTTGATTAGGCAATTCGAATGAGATGATAAATCCGGTAAAAAGTTGACGTCTAGCCTCTGCTTTGGTTTGTATGCAGATTTCAAATGAGATTTCTGGGGCGTATTGTTCTAAACGTCTTGCGAAAGCATTTGAAAGTAATGTTATTCTTTTTCTATTGAGCTCTTTTTGCGATAATTTACAAGGATTGTCTGCATAGGAATAGGTAATCTTTCTAATCATGCCCGGTCTTATTCTTCGCACCTGATCAAGTTCGAATGAGGTATTCGCTTTATTAAAATAGAAAGGTATAATGAGTTCCTTTATACCAAACTCTTTTTTTACTACGTAAATCTCCTTTTCATATTTGTAATTAAAAAATGAGTTTAAATCGATTGCACTTACCTTTAAAGAAAGGATTAGGGTGATTGCTGCAAGGAGTATGGCACGTGTCATAAGTGATTATTACGTGTAATACGGCAACACTCAAAAAGAAACAACTTCTATTGGAAATATTAAAAAATGGAAAGCGTGTTGAAGGATTAATTAAGAGTAACTGCTTCCTGAATAATGCTAACTTTTCCAGGATATTGCTCTAATGCCTTTTCAATGCATTCAACAGCTTTTATTAAGGCGTCTTTGTTAAGCACATACGCCAGTCTTACCTCTTGAGTGCCGTTCCCGTGAGTAGCGTAGAATCCAGTGGCTGGTGCCAACATAACGGTTTGATTCTCATGGTTAAATTCTTCTAGTATCCATTGGCAAAATTTATCGGCATTATCGATAGGAAGCTTCGCGATAGCATAAAAAGCACCGCTAGGTTTAGGACAAACTACTCCTGGAATTTTATTCAATCCATTCACTAAAATGTTTCTACGCTCAACATATTCTTCTTTTACATCGTCGAAATAAGATTGCGGTGTGTCCAGTGCTGCTTCACCAGCAATTTGGCCAAATGTCGGTGGGCTTAGTCGTGCTTGCCCGAATTTCAATGCCATATCAAGAACTTCTTGATTTTTAGTGACTAATGCACCAACTCTGGCACCGCACATGCTGTAACGTTTGGACACTGAATCAATAACAACTACGTTGTTTTCAACTCCTTCTAGCTGAAGGGTTGAGTGCGGTACAGCGCCATCGTAGCAAAATTCTCTATATACTTCATCAGAAAACAAGAATAAATCATGTTTTTTAACAAGGTTTCTTATGGTTTCAAGTTCTTCTTTGCTATACAAATATCCTGTTGGATTTCCAGGATTACAAATCAGAATTCCTTTAGTTTTAGGGGTAATTAATTTTTCAAAATCTGCTATTGGAGGCAAGGCGAATCCGTCTTCAATTTTAGCTGTTACTGGAACAACTTTCACTCCGGTAGTGGTAGAAAAGCCATTATAATTAGCATAAAATGGTTCGGGAATTATAACCTCATCTCCGGGGTTAAAGCACGTTTGCATGGCGAAAATTAATGCTTCCGAACCTCCAGTTGTTACAATGATATTATTGAAGTCAACATCAATCCCAAAATCAACATAATATTGTGCCAGTCCTTTGCGGTATGATTCAAATCCAGCGG
>Ga0115568_10002752_pt1 | contig 12145 bp, 9 predicted proteins | sample COGITO_mtgs_1204_FD_87296 | JGI IMG/M metagenome (GOLD analysis project Ga0115568, IMG submission 87296) | Pelagic marine microbial communities from North Sea - COGITO_mtgs_120426 | ecosystem: Environmental > Aquatic > Marine > Epipelagic | place: Germany:Helgoland, sampling site Kabeltonne...
ATTAAATATTTATTACTATTTATTACTATTTATTACTATTTATTACTATTTATTACATAAACATTTTCTCACAAAATTATTTAAATAATTAATTCTTTAACCAATTATTAGGAAATAAATCTTCTGTTGAATTATTACAATTGGGTCCAAACCAAATATTTGGATAACAAACAATTTTTTCAGAATTAGAATTAAAATATGCTGCCCACCAACTAAACGTACTATTTGCTATTATATTATGATTACATAAACTCATTAATATTAATTGTTCCCAATCTTGTAAATTATAATCACAATTTATAAAATTTAAATTAGGATATACTTGTTTTATATTTTTAATTATATTTTCTATTAAATTATTATCTTGTTTTTCATTAAAATATAACACATTAATACAATTATTATCTTTCTGTATTATAGTTTCTAATGATTTAATATAATACTCGGTATTTAATATTAAATGATAGTCAGGTTTTTTTAAAAAATCTCCAAATCTAAAATGTATGCTTATTGTTTTATCATTTAAATAATAATTATACTTATTTTTAATAATACATTTTTGTTTATCTAATTCAATTAGATCTATAATTTTTTTATAATTATTTTCAAAATATTTTGGGGATTGAAAATATCCATTTATTTTAAAATCTTTATCGTAAAATGGAATTTTCTTATATGTAAATGCTGGTTCATTATATTGTGGTAGATTAATATGATTACAAGTAAAATCTTTTAAATTAGTTAAAAAGTTATTAAAATAAGTAGGTCTTAGACAACGATTATCGTGTGGTAAAACTAAATCATTTTTTATACCGATAATTCTAAATTCTATATTACTTTTAATTGCATAAGATATTCCACAAAAAATTTGAAATAATTGATTACCAAGACCACCCTTTAATTCAATATAAATCATAAACAAATATAGTAAATTATATTTATTATATTTATTATATACTTACTTTTATTAATTCTACTATCGGATCTAATGATTTTTTAACTAAAATTTTATAATTTATATTATTTAATCCACCTGATGTTATTGAACCTATTTTATTGTTGTATGGCACACCACATTGTTGTTGAACACAATGTGTGCGATCATTTACATCATTAAATATTTTAAAGTACTTATCGTCACGCAGTTTATCATTATTTACAAAATTAGTTATTTTCTTAATATCATAAACGTCTGCCCGATTTTTTAATGCTTTATCCTCAGCGCCCCACCCCCAATAATCATTTGGAAAACCATTTATTTTAAATATATTATTATTTGAAATTTTAATAATACCACCTAATGTATCGCACACTGAAGTATAAATACCCAAAACTTCATTATCACTAATATCTTTATTATAATAATTTTTTAAAGTTGGTTCTTTTGGATTTATATCTACATCATGTGTAATAAAATATTTTGTATTATTTTCATATTCCTTGAACCCTACATTTAAAACACATCCCCTATTGAATTTCTTTCCTTCTTCTTGTTCTATTACAACTACTTTCGTATTTGGTAAATATTTTTCTATTAATGGAACACTATTATCTATAAAGTATTTTAAATGTCGTTTACGATTTCTATATGGTATAAGTATGATATTTTCGTACATAATATATTAACTATATTTATTTATTTAAATCTTTTATTTTTGTCCAACTTGGTGGGCATAAATCTTTTGTATCATTTTCTTTCTTTGCAACCCCAAACCACTTTGCTGGATATGTAACTATCTTATCTGTGTTTGGATTAAAATACGCACCCCACCAACTAAAACTACTATTCGATATTACGTTATGTGTCGACGCACTCATTAATAACATCTGCTCCCAATCCTTCATTTCATCACTTGCCTTATGAAATGTGCATTTCGGTACACGTCTTTGTATATATCTTATTCTTTGCTCCACCTCAATGTTATCCTTCTCTTCGCAATAATATATTATATCCCAGTCTTCTTTTTTAGTTTTCGTTATTATATGATTTATAGCATTTATATAATATTGATTGTCCATTATCATCCAATGAAATTGATGATGTTTATAATCTCCAATTCTAAAATGTAACGATATACTTTCGGGTAATCTGAGATATTTACCACGAACTACCTGTTGTAATAATTTAATACCAAATTTCTTCATTATCTGATCATATTCCTTCTCAAAATATTTATACGACTGAAAATATCCAAATAAAATAAAATTATCCTTCTTCGGAATATCTGTGTATTTAAAACCATCTTCTATATGCCTTTGTAAACTACCCGGTTTTAATCCTTCGTTTATATACTTAAAATACTTTAACTTTTTAAACAACGTATCCCAATAAGTGGGTCGCGTCTCTAAATCCCATTTATACGTTGGAATTTCTAATTTCTGATTATGTTTTAATGCAAATGCTAAAGCTGTAAATAACTGAAATAATTGATTACCTAATCCACCTTGCAAAAATACCGAAAACATTTTATTATAAATTTATATTTCTTTATAATAAAATAACCGCATTAACTTAGAATACACCAGTAGTTGTCTTTACCGTATCTACCCAATCCCTTGACGGAATCAATCCTTCCATCCTCATACTTCTGATCAGTCTTGTTACACCTATCCCTCCACCGGAACGCTTAAAGAATGCGAAATTTAAATAATCATCTAACTCTTGATTTGTGCGTTCAGAACCAAACAAATCATACAATTTATCTTTGTATCCACCATCTGAAAGTGTATTGAATCTTCTCAACATAACAGGAATATCTACCTCTCGTTCGGCAGAACTTATAGTTTCTTGACCACTTAAAATGACATCTACTTTATTAGTTAATTTCGTCTCAGGATCACGTCTCATATTCCAAAATGGACTTGTCGATTCAGGAAAATCTGTTAAAAAATATGAGTTTGAAAATTCGTCATTTAACGCCTGTTCATGGACGTGTTCCAATTCACCTGTTCCGTAATGCTTGGCAACATCAAGATATTTACCGCGAATAAATTTATCTTGAGAATATCCCAAATGCTTTAATAATTCCTTCTCCATAGTAATTAAATGTTCCATACCTCCATGCATCTCAAACTCGAATAATGGGAAAATTAAATCATCGCGACCTGGTATAGGATGAGGTTCATGTCTATAACTAGTTGATTGACAGAAATATCCCGACTCATTTGGATTTTTTAATAATTCATATTCTAACCACATTTGTCCTGTTTGTGGCAGTGGCCACACATAACCATCATAATTAAAAATTGCTACATTCAACGGATCATTGCATGCCGCAAGAATACTTAAACGATTCTGTGGATGAGCTTCTAAAAACCCCTTCTGTTTGAAAAAACTGCGTAATTTTGACACCACGTAATCATATTCATAAGTATCTACAATTAAAGAACTATTATAAGGTGATTCGTGGGATTTACTTATAATATTCTGGGTCCGCTGCGTTTCTACCCGGTCCGTCACCATCAAATTCATAGAATCCTCTATAACCATATTAACTATCTTACAAGACCAAGAAAACAATAATCTAACGACTATTTTTACTAACTCTACTATCATTTGATTTATTTGGATAAAATATTTTTAAGTTATTTATTATTATTAAAATTCATCCGTTAAATCAAATATATTCATATCATTGTCCTCTTCTTTCACTTTGTTTGCCAATGCATATTCACCTACGCGCTTCTCAAAAAAATTGGTTTTACCTTCCATACTTATCATTTCCATAAACGAAAATGGATTGCTTGAATTATATATCTTATCATATCCCAACTGAACTATTAACCTGTCTGCTACAAATTCTATATATTGCGACATTAATTCACCATTCATACCAACCAATCTACAAGGTAAAGCACTCACTATGAATTCCTTCTCTAATTCTACCGCTTCTTTTATTATTTCATACACTCTTTTCTTGTCTAATTTTTTAACCAGTTTATTGTATAATAGCACAGCAAACTCGGTATGTAACGCCTCGTCCCTGCTTATTAATTCATTGCTAAACGTTAAACCAGGCATTAAACCTCTCTGTTTTAACCAATAAATAGCACAGAATGCTCCTGAAAAAAATATGCCTTCTACACACGCAAATGCTACTAACCTGCTAGCAAAACTTGAACGCCTGTCTTGTATCCATTTTATTGCCCAATCACCTTTCTTTTTGATACAAGGAAACTCATTTATAGCATTAAACAACTTAGACTTCTCTTCGCGATCCCCTATATACTTCTCTATCAATAAACTGTACATCTCGCTATGTATTGTCTCCATCGCTATCTGAAAAGCATAAAACGCACGCGCCTCTGAAACCTGTATGTCACTCATAAATCTAACACCCAAGTTCTCTACCACTATTCCATCGCTTGCCGCAAAAAATGCCAATATCATTGATATAAAATATTTTTCATCCTTATTTAACGTGTCCCAACATTTTAAATCTTTTGATAAATCAACCTCGTCTACTCTCCAAAAACAATCTAACTGTTTTTTATACATTTCGTATATATCATTGTACTGAATTGGAAATAATACAAAACGATTCTCGTCTTCTTGTAGAAAAGGTTCAATTGATTTAGTTGTCATCCTTAATTATTATATATGCTTAGATTTTTATATCTATTCATTATTGTTGTTGCTTACATGAATTATATAATCGTCTATAATAAATACTACAATATTAATTAAAATTAATTTATATTAATATTATATAATTATGGAAGTAGCAATTAACGATGCAATGATTTCTAAAATCAATGATTCAGTCAATAATAACGAACAAATTGTTATAAACAACTTTAAAGAACTAAAACGCTCTAAAAACGAAAACAAATTCTTAAATATGGTATATCATGATTATCTTAAGCATTATGATACCATATTAAATGAAAAATATAAATCCCGCAACGCATTACTTAATATATTAAATCATTTACAACATTTAGAAACAAGTAATGATTTTACTAATACGAAATTATTAGAAGCAAAAAAACAACAAAATGATATATTAAATAAATTATACTATATTAAAAATGAAATTGATGATATTGCAGAAATATAAATTTATAAAAAAATATATTAATATATTATACTAATGGATACTGATATTGATTTTAATAATGAAGATCTTTATGAAATAACTGATGAACAAGGAGATATTATGACAACTATTTTAAATGAATTAGACGAAAATAGTTATGATGTAAGAAGTGTTAATGCTAATCCATTATTTAACCGACCTGATTTGGATGATACTTATCATGACGACGATGATATAATTGATGATATTCTTCAAGAAGAAATAGAAATCAATAAAGAATTTAAAGATAAAAATGACATGATTGAAGGATTAACTTTAGATTTAGATAACGATATCCGTAATAATAATAATATAGATCAAACTATGGTTGGAAATATAACAGAAGCAGTACTAGACAAATTAAAAACTATAAAAAAAAGAAACTTACTTAATCAAAGAATTATTAAAGGTATAACACGAGATGCCACACGCACAAGTAATATATTAGTTTATATTATTTGGTTATTAGATTCACTATCTATTAATATAGATAAAATCAAAAATTTACTTGTTAAATATCAAAACATAATTAATTTATATAAAGATAGACCTAATTACTCAGATACAGTTAAAATACTTGAAGATTCTGTAGACCAATATAATACACTTAATGATGAATATATGAAACTCGTGAAAGGAATACAAGGTATTGATTTTGGTCAAATTGATCTGACATATTTAAAAGATACTATATCAATACAACAAGCACAAGCAGTTAGATTACTCAAAAATATGCAGGGAAGAATTAAAGAAATAAATCAATTAAATACAAAGTATATATCTTCGGATATGGATCAATATAATTTAAATAGTCTTAGAAAATTAATATTAAATGGTAAAACTGATGATGATGAGTTAGATATAAAAAGTCTCAATAAAGAAATAAAAAAAATATTTCCAAAACTATATGAATTAAATAATAAAGAACAAAATATATTTAGTAATATTAGTGGTCTAAAAGTCGTACTTAATATGTTAAAGGAAATGTTTTCAATTATGAAAAAGTCGTCATCAGGGACGAATATCGCAGAAAGAAAATCACCAGTATTGAATTATTTAAATCAAAATAAACAAGCACTTAATTATTTAAATGTCAATAATGATGAAGATAAAAATGTACTGGTTGATATTGCATTTTATGCAGGTGAGTTTGATCAACAGATTGACTCCATTAATGAGATCATATCTATACTTGATGGTTTGACCAAACCTAATCCTGAAACTGAAACACGTATATCTAATGAAGATAATGAATATATTCAAAAAATAATTAACCCTGATGATTTAACTGGTGGTGCGGGCAAAATAAGACCCATGACATTAAAAGAGACAGATGATGAAAAAGAAAAATTATTTAAACAAACAAGAGATTATATCATAAAAAATATAGATTTAGATAGCGGGTTTAGTTCTATAATAGTAAAACTGGGGGAAAAAGCGCAAGACCTTAAAAAATTATATATGATTTTAATTAAATTAAAAAAACTTGATGAACGTAGTATATTAGAATACATAGAAACAGACAAGCCATCCGAAGATGACTTTAATAAAAAATTAGAAAATTTATCATTACAAGAATTTCAAGAATTATTAGATATATTGATTCCTATAAATGATCCTGATAATGAATTTGCTGATCTTGATGAAGATATAAAAATAATTATGAAAGAAATAATAATTGAAAAATATAATGCACGTACTATGTCTGGTAAAGATTTTATACTAGATTTTGATATAGTTGACCAAGAGAATGCAAAACAAAAATTAAAAAAAAATATACCGAATTTTTTTGATAGGGTTAAAAATATTGTAAAGAATGATAAAGGGAAAAACAGATATGACGATGACGAGTTCGAAGATGATGACGATAGTGGTATCAGTGATCGTAATGACTCTATCGCGGATGATGATATACCAGATGATGGTCTCGCAGATGGTGGTCTCGCAGATAACAAAAATGAAGGCAAAACGACAAAACCCATGGCTACAAAGGCTAATTATGATGAACTTAAAAAGACCGCGAGAAATAAACTAGGTGTATTGTCAGCAATAAAGGGTTATGTAGATAAAAGAACGCGAAAGAAAGTGCCTTCACCAAAACTTGATTCACCAAAACTTGATTCACCAAAACTTGATTCACCAAAACTTGATTCACCAAAACTTGATTCACCAAAACTGTTAGATGACGACAATGTATCTAGAAAAGATCCGGAAATATCCACAGAATTAGATGCGCCGGTAGGTGGACCGACGAGTCCTAGAGCGGCGATGGTTGAAAAGAATATGGAAGCCTTAAATAAAAATGTAAATAGAAAAAAAATAAGTAAAAAAACACGGAGAACAGGAAGAGACAGAAAAGGAAAATATGCCGAGGTCCCGCGCCCCTTGTCCGCGCCATTAGGAGATGTAGGAATTACACAAGCGGGACGTGCGGAAGAGGGTCGGCGACTCGCAGATGAATTATTAAACCCACCACCACAACAAAGTGTAGAACAAAATGTAGCACAAAGTCTAGATGATGAAGATATACCATCAGAATCAGAATTGATTGGGGCCAATGAAGATGGAAGTATCAAATATCGGCGGGTTGTGCGTCCTGACAGCAACCGCGAGCATGCGATAAGAGGGGTCAAGGACCCATTTAAAGGAGGGAAGAAAAGAACAAAGAAAAGAACAAAGAAAAGAACAAAGAAAAGAACAAAAAAACTTTTAAAAAGATATAACTATTTTTGATTTAAATAATTTTTAATTTTTTTTTGTAGTATCTTTAACCACATGGTTTTAAGTATTCCTACCTGTTCTAATCCGGCCAGTTCTTTCAACTCTACGATATTTAGTGATATATTTTTATTTATAAGATTTTTATAAGAATTATTATAAAAATCTTCCAATTCTAAAACATAAACTATCATATTGTAGTTTTCAATACCTTTTGACGTGCATTGCGTTCGTCCGTGTTCTTTTTCATTATAAGGTGTAATTAATGCAATGTTATACATACTTATTATACATATAATAAATAAAAATAATTCAATTTATTATATTTTAATATAATAAATGGAAACATCGAAAAATATTACTATGTATATTATTATTTATGTTATTCTTTTGATATTTTTACTCTCTAATATTAAAGAAAAAACTGCTATATTTTCTGTGTTATCACTAATTTTAATATTAAAATCAGATATTAAGATAAATAATATGATTATGTTTATAGCTTTTTTTATGTTTGTTATACAATCATTAGATTTAATACAATATAATAATGTATATGAGGGATATAATGGTAAAAGATTTTTAATGACTGGGAGTATACCAAAATATCAGTGTGACGGCACGGATGCCACTATCACTCGTAAATGTGATATAGTAGACATACCAAAAATTAGTGACCTCGCTCCCAATGCCAGCGACAATACAAATGATTCAAATATAATAAAAAATTATGACGATTTGTCCGACATAAACCACATTTATCTCAATTTAATTCTACATAGTGGCGAGTTAAAAAAAATGATCAAAGAAGACGAAAAAAAATTCCGCAAAAAAAAATTCCACATGCTACAGATTAATAACACAGAAAAAATATTGCGAGAGAATGAAAACACTATAGTCAATATGAAAATATTAATTGATTCCCTTAACAATTCGCAGCAAACAACAGAAGGTTTTAGGGAGGGTAATAGAAGAAGAAGAAGAAGAAAAAGAAGAAATTTGGAAAGACAAATAAAAAAAAAACGGAAAAAAGCACATTATGAAAATGGTGGTGTATCTGAAAGTGTATATTATCATGTTAATTCCGAAAATGAGGTGGGATTGCAACGTCGCGGCGAATACAACGGAGGCTTATTTTGTCAATATATTGATTTAAGTAAAAAAGATATGAATCAGTTAATAGCTCTCGCCCCGCCGGATATTGTTAATTACCTAGTCGATAATACAATTAATACTCCAAAATCTATTGATAACGACAATATTAATAACCTAAGCAATTTTTTTACTTATGGACATTATAATAATAGGAGGCGAAACCAAAAAAAACTCCGTAAATTGGAAAAGGCCACTTTTCCTACTCCCGAAACAATAGTGCATCGTATAGATTTTAAATCATCATACAAGCATCATGAAATACATCAGATGGTGAATAGTCCTCTAAATATAAATACCACCACAAAAAAAAGAGGAAGACTAAATGATTATTATGCATTATTATTTACTGGAAAAATGACTTTCTCCGCCAATAATTCGTATAAATTAAAATTAAGGTCTAATTATTATAGTTATGTGTTTATAAACGACGATGACCCGTGGAATGCTGATGGAGAGTTTGATACGGCTAGTAGCGATGTCACTAAAGTTGGTAATGGGTCGAGACGTCCCAAACGTGCGACAATTATTGTGACTGCAAAAAAAAACGAAACAAAATATATAACAATCGTATATTTTGTAAAAAAAGGAAAAGAAAATTTAAGATTACACTGGAAGGCAGGGCGCAATCGGTGGAGGGATAAACTCACTGAAAATGATACTAATATATTTGGATTTCACAATAAACCGGGTATACAGTTTGATTACGATACCAATTATTTTAAATATTCAGTCCCTAAAGATGCCGAACAAGCGGAAAATGCCGTCATATATTTGTCAAAAAATATAGATTATGAAATGAAAAAACCAAATAAAATTATCCCGATAGTAGAAAAGTTTGAAGAAGGATTTGAAGAGGGATTTGAAGAGGAATCTGAAGAGGGATTTGAAGAGGAATCTGAAGAGGAATTTGAAGAAAGATTTGAAGAGGGATTTGAAGAGGAAATTGACAATACACAATGTAGTCGAATACGCCTAGGCGTACCCCATAATAAAAAATGTGTAGGAAAAAAACATACTCAAAGTGTTAGAATATTAAAAAGAAGAGCTATCAAATTAACAGGGTTAATAAATGATTTACGAGAATATGCGGAAAAGGCTGTTTTTAATAATTTAATACGCGCGCGAAAAATAGTCGTGTCTCACCGCTTGTTGAACGAACTGTGGATGCAGATTGACGTAATAAAAAAAAATAATATAAAAGATTATATAAAAGATTATAATTTAACAAGACCCAAAAACGACAGCGAGGCGATGAATATGGTGGAAAATGACGAAGATTTTATAACTAAAATGGAAGAACTAAGAAAATGGACCAAAAATGTACATGTGGAATTCCAGACTTTGATACCTGATGTCCCACGAGATAAATCAATCCCACGAGATAAATCAATCATATATCCATATTATACAAGCACCATAAATGGGTTAAATGAAATATTCTATTATGCAGCGTTACTCACGCCGTGGCAGGAGGGTTGGCGCGCAAACATAGAACATCCTTACGACAATTATGAGGTCTGGAATTTCTTCAGAAGTTATAGCGTCAAATTGGATGGAGTCATTGAGACGAAACGGCCGAGGAACCCGCCGCGCGGGTCCAACATCGATGTGAAAGAAGTTAAAAACGATTTGGATGATTTGTTCTTTTTGAGAAAACGCATCGGATACACTGCGGAGCATCAAACATATCAAGAGGGTTATACGAATCAATATACCGAAGACAAAGCTATAGATTCACTTCATGAATGTTTAAATAATAATAGTACATTAGAAGAGATTGTTTACTGTTTTAAAGAGAAGATTAATGATGACGATTTATGGTTTTATCATAATAATGTAGTAGAAACTGATAATGGATATGAATTTAAAGGTGATGAAGAACATATGTCGGACAACATGAAAGATATCCTTCCACAATTCCTTTTACGCTTTATAAATATTTATGATAAACTTGTAACATTTGTTAAACGAGTAGAAAATGCATGGAATAATTATATTAAAAATGGAGACGATGGATTGGTTAAATTATTCAATTTAGCATCTAATACGACTAGCGACCGGATATCATACGATTATATAAGTGCACAATTAGAGATAATAGATAAAATGACACTTAGTAATAGTTATACTGCTGATAATAATATTGTAGAACAACTACAAAATAAATTAGAAGAAGACAATTATTATATATATTTTCAAGATCTTGATTTGGATACAGTTAAATCAAGAATTAATATAATAACTGAACAAGAGTTATTTAATATAAGTCAGCATTATAATCGTAGAAGTACAAACAATAATTGTACGCTTCCAACTAGTATATCAAGAGATATATGTTCAGTGGAAAATTGTAACGAATATGCTACACCATTTCTAAATTCTAAGTCAAGTGCTTGTTGTTTTATTCCAGACGAAAATTATCCACCAGCAAAATTATATTAAATATATATATAAATGATTAATAATGAATTTTTACTTTATTTAGTTTATTTTATAATGATAGGTAATATTTTTGGTTATATTTCAACGAAAAAACACGATTCTTTAACATTATTATTAGTAAGTTTTTTTCTGATATATAAAATCTATGATGATAATTTAGTAATATCTATGGTATCTGCAATATTTATTACATCTTTCTACACTACCTTTTTAGTTAAAAAAGAAGGTTTTGAAGCACATCATCATAATAATACAAAAGGAGAGACGCTGGATGAGCATTTATACGGAACAAATAATACAGACGACGATGATGACGATGATGCCAGTGATGATGATGACGATGATGCCAGTGATGATGATGACGATGATGCCAGTGATGATATAACGAACCCAGTAGACGACCTTATTGCTGGTGCCGATAACGTTGACGATGTAGCAAGTAATCTTGGAACTCTTTCTGTTCAAGATTTAGTTGATAGATTTTCAACATATGCTACTGCTTACGCTGCGGCGCAAACGGATGTTGACGATGATACCGATGTAGAAAGTGATACCGATGTAGAAAGTGTCTCTCCCGTGGCGAGTGACGTGGGAGGTGCTGACGAATACAACAGTGACGATGACTTTGTTTATAATAGGATGGCTTTCGAGGCGAGGCTCAACGCGAATAACGATGACAGCATATTAGATGAATACTATGATGACTATGATCTACTGGAAAATATTAAATCTGAATTCGATACATCTTCAAG